>Ga0209542_10000219_pt1 | contig 143465 bp, 174 predicted proteins | sample RifCSPhighO2_01_FD_184028 | JGI IMG/M metagenome (GOLD analysis project Ga0209542, IMG submission 184028) | Soil microbial communities from Rifle, Colorado - Rifle CSP2_plank highO2_0.1 (SPAdes) (version 2) | ecosystem: Environmental > Terrestrial > Deep subsurface > Rock core/Sediment ... | reverse complement strand
GGGTGGTGCCTGAGGCGGATGCGGCGAAGATATCTTGGCTTTCGAACTGGTTGACTATCAGGGAAGCCTGACCGCTGGTGATACTGCCGCCGATTAAGGCCCTGAGGCTGGCGGAGGAGGTGGCGGTGTCGCCGAAGATGGTACTTTGAGTGAGATTACCGGGAGCCAGTGTACCTGTACCTAATTGCCAGTAGTTGACCAGCTGGGAGGTGGTGGCCCAGCCGCAGGTGGAGTCGGTGGATTCACAGACTTTGGAATTGCCCCAGTAGAGATCGTCGGTGGCGGCGCCGGGGCCGGTGCCAAAGCTTAAGACGTTGTTGACCGAGGCGTCGTAGTTTAGGCCGATGGAGGTACCTTGGACGTCTAAAGTGGTGGTACCGGTGATGCCGCCGGTTAGAGTGATGTCGTCGCGGGCCGAGGCGTCGGTAGTGAGACTGATGGAGGTGATGTCGACGGAACCGATACTGACAGAGCCGGCGCCGGTGGGGTCGAGGATGAGGATACCGGAGCCGTTGGGAGCGATGGTCAGGTTGTCGTCGCTTAAAGTGCCGATGGTGGCGGCTGAGCCGTTACCGAGATTGAAAGCGGTGGCGGAGACGCCCAGGGTGGTGGAGGAGGTGAGAGTGTCTAAGGAAGAGGCGGTGATGACATTGCCGCCGGCGAGAGTGAGATCGCCGTCTTGGGCGATGACAAAGCGGGTAGTGCCAGAAGCGGATGCGGAGAAGATATCCTGACTTTCGAACTGGTTGACTATCAGGGAAGCCTGACCGCCGGTAATACTGCCGCCGATTAAGGCCCTGAGGCTGGCGGAGGAGGTGGCGGTGTCGCCGAAGATGGTACTCTGGGTGAGATTGCCGGGGGCCAGTGTACCGGTACCTAATTGCCAGTAGTTGGGGCTGGCAGTGTCACTGCAGGAACCCCAGGAAGCCGTGGCACCCCCGAGTAGACAGAGGGAGCCACTGCCGACTGATCCGCCCAGAGAGATACCGCCGGCATTGGTGATGGAAAATTTTTCGACACCACTTGCGGAGGCAGTGAGGATGTATTGGTCGCCAGTTTCGTTGAAGGAGACGAGAGATTTTCCAGTGATGGCTCCCGAAACCTCCAATTGGTGAACGGTTGATGTATTTCCTCCTATAATGATACGGTCCGATGTAGTAGTGGGATAAAGATTGTCTGACGCAGAAGTCCAGCCGCCAGAGCTGTTATCTGCCCATGAGGGGATTCCGCCGGAAACGGCAAGTATTTGGTTGGAGGAGCCGATCGCAAGCTTGGATAGGGTGTTGGCGGCGGAGGCATAGAGAATATCGCCCGTGGTGTAAGTGGTCAGTCCAGTTCCCCCCAGGGTGGGGGTGATGGTGGAAACGCCAATGGTAACTTTTTTGTCGGAAGAGCTGGTCGTGAGGCCGATTCCGGAGCCGCCGGCAAAGGTGAGTGTGTCTCCACTGGAACCGGCAGTTACGTCGTTTTGCCCTGATACCGCAATAGTTTTAAAGGCATTACCTGAAGAAACTGTGGAGGCGATGGTGGTTCCAGAAATGGAGATGCCGGAACCGGCGGTGAGGTTGACTGTGCCGGTTTGGCCTTGAAATGACAAAACTCCCGTGTTGGAAACTGTGGGGGTTTGCCCAAGCGAGACATTTATACCTGGGCCGGTTCGGATGCCGTAGATAATGTTGGGGGCAGTAAGGTCGCCGGATACAGTGGCGGTGGAATCGATGAGGGTGGGGACGCTGATGTGGAACAGAAGATCTTTGGCTGAAGTGCTTTCGGCTAAAACTAAGCCGGGAGGAAGTTGGACTGGATTATATTCCCGATTATTTTCCGCAGTTTCTCCGAAGGTAATGAACTCACGTATGGAGGCAACGACTTGATCTAGGGGCAAGATATTGGTTCCGGCTTGGTTGATGGCCAGGAGTGAGGCGGCAGTTATGCCAAGAAGTATTGAGGAAAAAATGAGGCCTTTTTGAAATTTGGAGAGGCGAAAGGGAGAGAAGTCGGAAGTGAGGAGAGGAGAAGGGGATATTGGGGTTCTGGGAAGAGGTTTGGGGGAAAAGTTTTCAAGCTGAGATAGTGGGTAGCGGCGTTGATTGCCGGGGGTTCTTTCAGCTACCAAGATGCCTTGTTTTTCCCATCGGCGAAGAGTTTTGGTGGAAATGTTTAGAAACCGAGCGGCTTCTCGAATAGAGAATTTTTGAGTGGATTGAGGACTGGGCAGACTCATTTTCGTTTTTATAGAACTTGGACAGGGTAAGTTTGTCCAAGTTTGCTATATATATTTAATTAATATATGTCGCGCGGTGTCAATAGGTAAAAAGATTTTTATTTGACAGTAGTGGATAAAAAATATTAGGCTTAATACATGTTGGCGATAATTTTTCTCATAGTTTTGCTTTTTCCTGCCGTCGCATCAGGGCAGGAGTTGTCTTCGGGGTTAGCGCTGTCAACAGAGATAGCAGAAGACAGAAGTTTGTTGGCTGATGGGGACATTTTGTGCACATCTGAGAGCGGCTTGGTGAGGTGTACTGAGGAGTATTCGACTGCTATTTACGGGGTTTATTCTTTGGCCCCGTCCCTATGGCTGGAGAATTTGTCGGTGATAAATGGCTTGCCGGTTATTTTTTCGGGGAAGGCCATGGTACGGGTTAGTGGAACTGGTGGGAAATTGAAAAGGGGAGATTTCATCACTACTTCTGCTACACCGGGCTTGGGAGTAAAGGCTGGGAAAAGCGGAAACGTCTTGGGGATGGCGTTGGATGAATATTTGGAGGAAGGCGAGGGAAAAGTGTTGGCGTCTATTGCAATTAGACCGGCAATAGTGGCTACGGCCGCGAGGGGGAATGTGGTAGAAACATTGAAGCAGGGGTTGTTAGCCCCCACGCTTTCGCCCCTGGCGTCTTTGCGGTATGTTTTGGCTGTAATAGTGGTTATTATTTCTTTTGTGCTGGGCTTTGTGTATTTTGGCAGGGTGGCTCGGGCGGGAGTCGAGGCGATGGGCAGGAACCCGCTGGCTGGACGAATGATAGCGGTGGGAGTAGTTTTCAACCTGCTGCTGACAGTGGCTATCATGGGCGGGGGTTTGATCGCGGCTTACTTAATTTTGATAATTTGATATGCAAAATAATTTGCAGATATTAGTTTGGTGGGGATTGGCAATTGGCTGGCTGATCGTGTTATTTGCGTATTTAATACTGGAAAGGGAGCGAAAAGACATGGAAAAACAAAAGAAAGAAATAGAAAAGGCGATGCGGGAGCGAGTTGGAGAACTGCAAGATAAAGTTATCTGAAATTGAGGGTGTAATTGGCGAGATTACTGAAAAAGCGATCAGAAAGATTATCGCGGAAGAGATTTCGGAGGAGAAACATAAGCAAATGGTGTTAGGGGGACTGGAGGAAGTGAGGAAAAACTATGGCATGTAATTTGTATGAAAAGTTATTAACCGTAGAGGATGCGGTTAACGCTGTCAGTGTAATTGATATATTACGCAATAGTTTGTACAGAACAGACAGCGGATCGTTTGATGGAGAAATGGAAAAACTGGCGACCTCGGAAATAGAACAATGTATAAGGGCAAATGTGGTTATTGCGGTAAATAAAGAAGGCGTGTTGAGAAAACTATATAATTCGGTGAAATCTATGAAAACAATTATATTGTCTGTTGCGATTAGTTTTTCGAGGGAGCTAAGAGTGAAATTGGAGAATGGGTTAAAGAGCACTTCGGAGAAGACTATTTGGTAGCAATTGATGTTGATGAATGCATATTGGCAGGAGTCTCTGTCGCGCACGGTTTACCAAGAGGGCGGCTGATGGCAATTGATCTTTTGACTTCGACCTCTTCGGTACTTAGTCCCGGTGTGTGGGAGAGAGGCATTGCAAGGCGGCGGTGGCGGCTCAGGCGATGTTGAAGCGGGCTGAGTCACTGGAGCGAATGGTTAGGCTGGTGGGGGAATCTGAACTGTCGGCGGAGAACCAGTCACTTTATAAGCGGTCAAAGAAACTGCGAAATTATATGACGCAAAACTTTTTTGTAGCTGAGGCTCAGACTGGCAGGAAAGGCCAGTATGTGCCAATTGCTTCAGTGGTGTCTGATGTAGAGGAGATATTGGCTGGCAGATATGGTCAAATCCCGGATGATAAGTTTTTATATATTGCCCCAACATGCCAATTTTGTATCCACGGCTTACGGGAAACTGGTATTGTACAGAGCCCGGGGGGTGTAGGAGTGATGGGGTTTTTACTCCCAAAAACTGCATAAAGACTTTATTGACGCTTTTTGACGGGTTTAGAAAAGGGTGCAAGGGTGTTAGTTACTATGAGGGTAAAAAACTTGAACTGAAGTATTCGAAGGTGTTGTTTGTGGGAAAGAGTTTGGGAGGAGCGTATGTTCCGTTGTTGCCTAAGTTTGATAAGAATATTAATGAGTTAGCTGTTTTTTGTCCGGCAGTGGATCAAAGTGAACAGGGTGTAGTTTCTGACGAGGAGACGAATGGGGGTTTTATGCGGGAGATGGAGAGTGGGGGATATTACCATTTATATCGGGGGGTTTTAGGAAAGAGGACGTGGTGGAAACATCTGGAGGATAAGGATGGATTATCGCCGATGGATAACATAGCCTGTTTGGGCGAAGCAAAGATGTTTATTGCTCATGGAAAGAAAGATAAATGTATCCATTATTCAAAGTCCGTGAAGTATTACGAGAGAATTATGAAGATATACCCCGGAAAAGGAGGACAATTTGTCCTGAGGTTGTATCCTGGTGGCGATCATGGTCCATCGATGACCAATCTGGCAATCCAAGATTTTTTGGATTGGATTCTTTAGCAAATTGGGGGATAATCGTGTGTATATGAAAGCAGCGAAGGTCAAACCAACAATAAAATTTGCGGATTTGGAGAAGATTGATATGAGGGTGGGGAGGATTGTTTCGGTTGAGGATATGGAGAAGTCGGACAAATTGGTAAGGCTGACGGTGGATTTTGGGGATTTTAAGCGAAAGATTTTGGTGGGGTTAAGGAAAGAGAGAGAAAACCCCAAAGAAATTGAAGGGAAGCAGGCGTTGTTTGTGGTGAATTTGGAGCCAAAGGAGATGATGAGTGAAGTATCTGGAGGGATGCTGTTTGATATAGGATATGCGAACGGAATTACACCCGTGTTGGCAATACCAGAAAAGGAGGTGCCGAATGGCGCAACGGCCGGTTAGGGAATATCTATTGGAAAAGATTGGAAAGGTGGTAAAGCTGGAGCATCCGGAGATAGAGAAGCGGGGAGATTACTCTTTTTACACGACCGATAAAGACGTAATGATAAAAGAAGACGAAGTGATTGAAAAAGTAGAGCGAGTGGGCGGTTTTGTCAATATATGGCTCAAAAATGATGTACTTGTCAATCAAATAGATGAAGTGATAAGACGAGGCCAGCAGTATGGAGGATCAACTGGCGGATCGGGAAAGAGAGTGATAATTGATTATTCCGCACCCAATATAGCCAAACCTTTCGGAATTGGGCATTTGCGATCGACGATTATCGGACAAGCTTTGTATAACCTGTATAAATTTTGCGGCTGGGATGTAGTGGGTGACAACCATTTGGGTGACTGGGGTACCCAATTCGGGAAACTGATATTTATGATTAAAAACACTGACACCGCGGATTATTCGATAGATAATTTGGAAAAATTATATGTCGAGTTTCATAAACATGCGGAGTGGGAGGATGAGGGGAGAAAATGGTTTAAGAAACTGGAAGAAGGGGACGCCGAGGCAAAGGAGATATGGGAAAAGTGTGTAAAAGTGTCAATGGCTGAATTTGATAGGATTTATGAGTTGCTGGGAGTGAAAATTGACGCAGCTTTTGGAGAGAGTTTTTATGAAGATATGATGATCGGGGTGATCGAGGAAGCCAAAAGAAAAGGGGTAATGCATGAGAGTGAGGGAGCGGGGGTGATCGAAATTCCGGGCATAAAGACTCCGCTCATGTTACTTAAGAGTGACGGCGGGACAACGTATGCTACTCGTGATTTGGCGACACTCAAGTTTAGGCGTGAGAAGTGGGATCCGGATATGGTGATTTATGAAGTTGGGGCGGAACAAGGATTGCATTTTGAACAGGTGTTTGCGGCGGCGAATATGCTGGGATATATAAAAGAGGGAGAAAGACTGGTGCATACGAAGCATGGGTTGTATCTGGATATGGATGGGAAGAAGTTTGCGACCCGAAAAGGAAAGACTATAAAGCTGGAGGAAGTGCTGGAAGAGGCGATTGAGCGAGCCAGAAAGTTGGGAAACACTGACCAGGCGCAAGCCGTGGGAATCGGCGCGATTAAGTATTTTGACTTGATGCATTCGGTACAAAGTAACATCGTTTTTGATTGGGAAAAGATGATGAATTTGCAGGGAAACTCTGGGCCGTACTTACAATATACACATGCGAGAATTGAGAGTGTAATCAGGCAGGGCGGGAAATTAATGGAAAGGTATAATCTTAGTAACTATAGGGTTAATAAAGAAGAGGAGAGGGTAGTCAAAATGATATATAGATTTGGCGAAGTTGTGGAGGAGAGTGCCAGCAGGCTGGCGCCGAATTTGCTATGCGGTTATTTGTTTGAATTGGCGCAGAGGTTCAATACTTTTTATAATAAGCATTCAATTTTGACTCCCACAGGGGCAGCTGAAGAGGAGCGGGGGAGAACCAGGGAGTTTAGGTTGGCGATGACGAAGGCCACGGGTATAATTATTAGAAACGGATTGACATTACTGGGAATAGAGGCGCCGGGGAGAATGTAAATCTCAATTTTCAATGACCAATTTTCAAATAAATTCCAATTTTCAATTTTACAAACTCAGGAATGGAGTGAGAGTGGTTTTGGTGCCGATGGAGGGAGTGGAGAGCACGGCCGTGGGGGTGTTTGTGGAGACAGGCAGCAGGTACGAGACGGCGAAAATTAACGGAATATCGCATTTTTTGGAGCACATGGTATTTAAGGGGACGAAGAAGTTCCCGACACACAGAGATACGAGTTATTTGGAAGGGCTGGGGGCGATACAGAATGCCTGGACAGATGTGGACGCTACGGCCTATTGGTGCAAAATACCGGCGGATAAGTGGAAAGAGGGACTGGATTTGGTCAAAGACCTGGTTTTGTATCCGACGTTTCCGCCTAAAGATTTGGAGATAGAGCGGGGAGTGATTTTGGAGGAGATCAATCGGAGGGAGGATAGACCGGATGAGATAGTGGAAGAAGAGGTGTTAGCTTTGATGTACGGAGATAATTCCCTGGCTATGACGGTATTGGGGGAGTCTGGAGTAATCAAGTCTGTTCGAAGGGATGATTTTGCGGCATACCATGACAGCCAATACGTGGCCGGAAGGATTGTAGTTGCTTTGGCGGGCAAATTGGAAAGCGCTGAGTGCAAAAAACAAATTGAGGAGTGGTTTGGGGGGTTGCAGGCAGATCGGGGGCGTGAGTTTGTGAGGTGGGAGGGTTTGCAAAAAGAACCACGGGTGAGAATCAGACACAAGGATTTGGCGGCCCAGGCTCATGTGGACCTGTCTGTGTTTGGGTATACCCTGAGTGACCCGAGGAGATTTGCTCTGGCCTTGCTGACGACTTATCTGGGTCAAGGGTTGTCTTCCCGGCTTTTTTTGGAATTGAGAGAAAAGAGGGGTTTGTGTTATGCTGTATCTGCCGGAACAATGAAGCTTCCCGATACGGGGACGTTTGGAGTGTATGCGGGATTGAATGTCGGCAAGCTGGAGGAAGCAATAAAGGCCATATTGGAAGAGCTGGTTCGGGTAAAGCTACAAAGGTTGAATGATGAGGAACTGGCGGCGGCGAAAGAAAAAGTCCGGGGGCCGACGCTGTTTTCGGCGGAAAATCCCGTAAATGTGATGAACTATTACGCCAAGCAGGCGCTGGATCGGCCGGAGGAGATATTGTCCTATGAGCAGGCGATTGAGCGAGTGATGCAGATTGATGCTGAAGAGGTGCAGAAAGTAGCACAGAGTATCTTTTTGACGCAGGGGTTGAATTTGGCCATTGTGGGTCCGGTGGAAGAAAATCGGAAAGAGGAGCTTCTCAATTTGATGAAGTTTTAGTAGAATCGGAGCATGCTAAGTCGAGGGCTGGAGAAGTACAATGAAAAGACCTTGGTTTTGTTGAAGCCGGACGTGGTGCAAAGAGGTTTGATGGGCGAGATTATCTCCCGATTTGAGAAAAAGGGATTGAAGATTGCGGCCATGAAGATGGTTTGGGCGTCGGAGGAGATGGCCCTTAAGCACTACACCTGGCCGGAGCATGCCATGATAGCTTTGGGTGAACGAACGATTGCCGTTTATAAGGATAGAGGAATTGAGGAAAATAGGACGGCCAAGGAAATTGCTTTGGATATCCAGAAGAAGTTGGTGAGGTATTTGTCGGCAGGCCCATTGGTGGCGATAGTTTTGGAGGGGGCACACGCTATCGCTTATGTGAGAAAAATGAGAGGAAGCGTGAATACGCTTGGTGCCGATTTGGGGTCGATAACTGCGGACTACACAGTTGACTCTTATTTCATTTCCGATGAGGATGACAGATCGGCGAGGACTTTGGTGCATGCTTCGGGATCGGTTGAAGAGGCGGGTATGGAAATTCCGATTTGGTTTGGCGAGGAAGAGATATATTCTTACAACTTGGCGATTGATGAGATCCTGTATTCCAGACAGTGGGAGGATACATACAGGCATTTGATTAGTAAAAAGTAACTTGTAGTATTTGTGTAATTTGAATGTGGAGTTCGAACACAATTTGTGTTTTGGTGATTGACAATGAATGGTAAAAGTGGTTCTATATATTCATGTCTGCCTTGAAAATTAAGAGTGTGAGAGTTGAGGAGCTGAGGAGTAAAAGTGATAAGAATGCTAAAGCAAAAGTAGTAAAGAATCCTGTAGTTCTGGAAGGGTTAAAAGAGAAGTGGACAAGCTTGATGCAGTTTGTGGCGGTGGGGGGAGATTTCGTTTAGATTAAGAGACTGGTCAATAGAGAGCGATAGTGGAGTAAAATATGGTGGCGGGGTGTAGTGAATCGGTATCACGCTACGTTCGGGACGTAGAAACAGAGGGTTCAATTCCCTCCACCCCGACATTGACCCCGTAGCTCAATGGATAGAGCAAGGGTTTCCTAAACCTTAGATGCAGGTTCGATTCCTGCCGGGGTCACCAAGTGAAATCGATGAACTAGTGGAGGAAGACTTCGAAGTGGCTGGGGCCGATGATATATCCCGGGCCGGGGGAACGCTCGGTGATAATTTCGCCGCTGGGGGTAAGTCTGGTGCAGTTGAGTTCTAAAGTTGCTCCTCGGCCCGAAGTACTCAAGACTTCTATGACGGTGATGGGATAGCAGGATTCTTTGAGGGGGTTGCAGGCGGCCAGGGTGAACGAGGCGATGACTAGGAGTGATGCGGCACGGTGGGGGAGCATGTTATCTGAGGCTGACGGCGTAGAGGTTGGGTTGGGAGGAGAGAGAGGGATTTAAGTTGGAGAGGATGAGTACCTGCTTGCCGGAAGGGTAAGGGAAGGCGTAGCTGTTTTCCATTGGACCGGAGTAGACCACGGTAGGGTTGGTGGAGTCGTATTCCATAATGGTAACTTGCTTGTCGTTGACCTTGATGAGGTGGCCGGAGTCGGGAAACCAAGACCAACCGGCGTTGGCAGTAGTAGGGAGCAAGGGTGACGCGGCGAGGGTTTTTGATTTTTTGGGGAGGCTGAGGCCGAGGCTGGGGCTGGGAGTGGGGACAGTACCTTCGTCTATGGAGAAGTTGCGGTCTTCCTCGAGATCATAGACATAGACGCGGCTGGGGATGAGGTATCTTTGTTGAGGTTGAGAATTGGAGCCGGGAAGGGGTTTTTTGAGGATGTCGGGGATATAGGCTGAGGCGGTGGCGGTGTACAGGAGTTTGTTTTCTTTGGGTGACCAGACGAGGCTGGCGGAAGAAGTGGCCAAAGTTTCGACTAAAATGGGAGACAGAGTGGACAGTTTTTGGAAATCGAGCAGGGTTTGGCGCTGGAGCCAGTTGGCGAGGGTGGTGGAGGTGACGGTCAGGGTGGAAGTGGTTGAGGAAGTGTCGACTAAATACGCTGAAGAAGAAGCGGTGTCTACGAGGATTTGGCGGGAGTTCGGGGACCAGATTAAATTTGCAACCCGCCAGTTGGCGGGGAGGTTGGAAATTAACTTTGGTTCGCGGTTGATGAGGCCCAAGGGTGATTCGGTGAGGTCAAGAAGATAGAGACGGGGTGAAGTCGGTTGAGTGGATTGGATAAAGGCCACATGGGTGCCATCCGGTGAGAGCGACGGAATAGCGGCACCGGAGGAGGTGATGGCTTTGAGGGAGGGGACGGAAGGAAAGAGAGTGGCGGAGGCGCGAGTGACGATTTCCGGTTCTAAGGTCAAAGTTTTTTTCCAGGGTTGGAAACCGTCTTTTTTGATTTCGACTTCGTAATGCCCGGGTGAGAGATTCGTGGTGGTGTTGGTGGCGGAGAGAAGCGTGCCATTGATGTAAATTTGGGCGCCGTCCGGATTGGATGTGGCGACCAGAAGGCCGGTGGGGCTGATGGTTTTGGTGGACGGGTCGGGGCGATAGCCGCGGGCGAAAAGTATAACTAAATATGTCAAACTGGGGACTAGTATGAGACCGGCGACAAAGAGTAGAATCCGGAGTGTCACGGTTTTTTGCATAGACTGATTATATATGTTCTCTTTGTCTAAAAGGATAGGAATTGATTTGGGGACGGCGAATAGCCTGGTGTGGCTGGCCGGGCGGGGGATTGTGGCGAATGAGCCGACGGTGGTGGCGGTGAAGATTGATGATGGACAGGTGATTGAGGTGGGAAATGCGGCCAAGGAGATGCTGGGGAAAACTCCGGGCAATATCCGGGCGTCCCGGCCGATGCGGGACGGGGTGATTGCTGATTACCGGGTGACTGAGGCGATGTTGAGGTACTTTATCCAGAGAGTATGCGGGAGGGTGTTTTTGTTTAAACCGGAGGTGATGATTTGTGTGCCGGCGGGTGTGACTCAAGTGGAGCGGCGGGCGGTGTTGGATGCGACCTTGGCATCCGGGGCGAAGACGGCGTATCTGATTGACGAACCATTGGCGGCGGCGATTGGGGCGAAACTACCAATTGCGGCGGCGTCGGGGAACATGATTATTGATATCGGCGGGGGATCGGCCGAGGCGGCGGTGATTTCACTGGGAGGAGTGGTGGTGCATAAAAGTGTGCGGGTGGCGGGCAACAAACTGGACGAGGCGATAATAAATTACATGAAGCGCCGGCACAATCTGATAATCGGGGAGACCACGGCCGAGGAGGTAAAAAAGAGAATCGGTTCGGCGACTGTCTTGCCGGTGGAGGAAACTATGGAGGTGAAGGGGCGGGACAGTGTGACTGGGCTGCCGCGGGCGGTGGTGGTAAGCAGTACCGAGATCACCGAGGCGATTCGGGCGGTACTGACGCAAATTGTGGGGGCGGCCAAAGGAGTGTTGGAACAGACGCCGCCGGAGTTGGCGTCCGACATCATCGACAAAGGGATTGTGATGAGCGGGGGGACTTCAGTCCTTCGAAACTTTGACCGGTTTATGACTGAGTTGACGGGGGTGCCGTGTCATGTGGCCGAGGAGCCGCTGTTGTGTGTGGTGCGGGGGACGGGAGTGGCTATTGAGAATTTGGACTTGTATAAGAAGAGTGTTAGTCGGAGGTGATGACTCGGGACGCGCGTTGTTTTGCAGATTTTTCTAAGACGTCTAGATGTTGAAAAAGAAGATTTTTTTCTAGGATTGAAATAGTCAAGGCGGCGTCTTTGTAGTATACACTTTGATCCAATAGGTGTGCAATTAGACTGGAGTCAGGGGCCGATTGGGAGGCGAGGGCTTCAGCTTCATTTTTAAGTTCAACCGCGGGTGCTTCGGCTAATTGGGCAGCTTGATGTAGTAACTGTAGAGGGTTCGGGGTTTCGCTTTCTTGACTCCCGTTAGCTTTTGGTTCCACGGCCATATGAGGTTATCTTAGCAGAAAGGTTCGTGGATTGCAATATTATGGGCTATGGACGTCTTATTTGAGTTCAACTGTGGCGCTGGCGGCTGTGAGTTTGCCTTTAGCTTCTTCGGCGGCGGCCTTGTTGACGTTTTCGGTGACAACTGCTCCTGGTTTTTCGGAAAGATCCTTGGCTTCTTTCAGACCCAAATTGGGATTGATTTCGCGAAGGGCTTTGATGACTGCGATCTTATTGGTGCCGGCGTCTTTTAAGACGACGGTAAATGAAGATTGCTCTTCGGCAGGTTCAGAGCCTGCGGATCCTCCGGCTGGTGCGGCGGCTACTGCTGCAACTGGGGCCGCACTGACACCAAACTTTTCTTCCAGAGCTTTGACGAGGTCGTTGAGTTCAAGGACGCTGAGCGCCCCGATGTTTTCGATGATCTTGGTGACTTTATCAGACATGGGTAAGACTCACCTCCTTTAGGGTTCTGACTAATTTAGTAATGTTCCAGTTGAGGTTGTATGCCAGATTGAAGAGGGGAGAGTTGAGGGAGCCGACGAGTTTGGCGGCTAAAGTCGGTTTGTCGGGGATGCTTGAGAGCTGGGATACTTCGGCGGCCGAAAGTACCCGGTCGGCAAGAATTCCTGATTTGAAAGAAAGCCCCGCGGCGGCCGGATTTTTCTTGGCGAATTCGGCGATAGTTTTTAGGGGTGCGACCTCATCGGAAAGGGAAAAGACGAAGGCGTTTGTGCCTGAGAGATCTATTTTTTTGCCTAAGGCTATCTTGAAGAGAGTGTTTTTGGCGATGACCATTTGGCCGCCGGCTTTTTTGATTTGTTGACGGAGGAGCGTGGCTTGGGATACTTTGAGGCCCCTGTAATCGACGATAGCTACGGACTTAGCTTGGGAAAGAAGATTTTTGAGGGCGGCAACAACGGATGTTTTTTTAGGACTAATCATACACCTCGGCGCGGCTTATGCTTCTGCTGGCTCAGCACGGGTTTACTGCGCGCTGTCTTTGGAGTAACCGCGGAATTATAGCATTTGGTTAGGAGGAAGGGAAGAGGGTGTCTTTAGCTTTGGTTAGAAGTTTTAATTTGTTAGTAACTCCCTGTCTATTTCTTTCTTGTGCTGTTGATAATTCTTCTTGAAGGGCATCGATATTGTGGGTTAATAGTTTTGAGGCGATTTCTTTTTGTGGCTCATCTAATGAGCTGCCAGGTTCTGCAAGAGTGGACGATAGTTCTCTGTAAGTTCTGACCAGGGCCGAGGGATATCCTTCTTGTGAACTTGACTCTTGCTCATTTCTGGCGATTCCTACTTGTTGGCAGAGAGCTTGGGCTGCTGGGGCACTTCCATGGCCCACTCTTTTTTCCCAATTCGCCGCCTCTTGGGAAAATTGAGAAGCAACGACGAGTTTAGACTTTCCTTCACTTGATAAAATCATGGTATCTTTTGGGGTTGGTGATCCGTCGGGCATAGTTAGATTTGGAGTTTAATGGCTGGGGACATGGTGGATTTTAGCACAACCTTTTGGATATGAGCAAGCGAGGAGAGGATGGCGGAGGCATTATCTGTAAGCTGGGAATCGGAGAGTGAGAGTTTACCAATAATGGTGTGAATGACTGGGGCGGATTTCTCGGTTTTGAGAGTCAGACGATTGGCGGAGGAGAACTTGGGGACTGCAGCCGAGGGGTCGTCCATCAAGGTGCCGTTTTTCGGGTTGGGCATGAGGCCTTTGGGTCCCAGGACTTTGGCGAGTTTGACAAGCTTGGACATTTGGGAGGGTTGGGCGAGCAGGACATCAAAGTTTATTTTGCCAGATTCGATTTCGGCAATAAGGCGATCATCGGCTACGGCTACCCTTAGAGATTTTCCTGAAGCGTGAGGGAGGGTAATTTCTCCTAGAGTTTTGGGCGACTCTTTGAGATTGATGTGCAGTTCGACGGTGGGATCGAAGCGGGTAAGTGAAACCTGACGCAAGAGCTTGAGGGCATTGGCGGGGGAGTAGGTTTTGTGGGAGTCAATTTTGGCTTTGGCGACTGTGTATGCCTGGGATCTGATATGGGAGACTTTTGATTTTTTGGGGGGTGATCCGGCGGAAGCGGGAAGGGCCTGGGACCGTTTTTGGATTTCTTCGAGCTCGCGGAGGGATTCCTCGGAAGTGTCGACAACGCGTTGTCCGCCTCCAAGGCCGGGAGCTTTGGCGGTTTTGCCTTGCAGACCGGCGCGCAGCTTTTTTTGCTCCAGTTGGCGCTGGTGTTTGGCTTTGACTTCGGCTTCGTTTTCGGAGCCTAAAACTGAGATGCGCTTTTTACCCATAGTGACTTCGGGAAGATTATACAAGAAGAGGCAGGGGGAGGGAAGGGGTCAAGCCAGGGAATATGAGGTGGAGCGGCCGTGACCGTGGGGGATGACAAAATTTAGGGTGGAAAGTTTGGCCAGGTCTCGTGAGGCGGTGACTTGGGAGACGCGGAAGTGGGATTGGACCTTTTGATTGGTTATGGTGGACCCGGGGATTTCGATGAGGGAAAGGATGGACTTTTGGCGATCGGATAGTTGCCAGCCGGAGAGGGGGTGGTTTGAGGGTGCCGGTTGCGACAGACGGGAGAGAAGGGAATCCATTTGATTGACCAAGGCGGTGCAGTAAAATTCGAGCCAGAGGGTGATTTGGCCCAAGCGGGTGGCCGATTGGAGAACCTTGAGATAGTCGGTTTTGTGCTCGTTCCAATAGTTTTCCATGGCCAGAAGCCGATTGAGATCAAAGCCGGATTTGTAGAGGATAAGCAGGGATGCCAGGTAGGCCAAGCGGCTGGGATAAAAGTAGAGGTGCAGAATTGCAGATTGGATAGCGGGGTGAACCGGGCCGGTTTGAACGTAGCCCAAAAGAGAAGTGACTTCCTCTTCGTGGTGGAAACTGACCCCAAGGATATTGGCCAACTGTTTGAGATCGAGTGTAGTAGGGGACTTGGGGTTGGCGGTCCATTCATACCAGATGTGGTCTAATGCCCGGCGGTAATCGAGGGCTTTTTTTATGAAGGGAGTGGAGGTGCGATTGTCACCCGGGCCGAGAAGAATTTGTTCTATGGCTTGAGGAGAGAGGGGTTGATTGGAAAGCTGGGCCCAGCCGGAAAGATGAGAAAGCGTCGCCGACCAAACCAAGCGGTGATAATTTAAGGGGGAGAGGGGAACGAGGAGAATTTGGCTCTTGAGCTTGTCGATTTTTTTGAGGGAGATTTCCAGGGTAGGGGAGAGGTTGTACGAGAAAATTATCATATAGTTATTCTTATCATTATCTTATCAGTGTGTCAAGAGACAATAAAATTCTAGATTTTGAAGCTAAATTAGATACTTAAGATAAGTAAATGACAAGATTATCTTATCTGTAATCTGCAGGTTGACAGTTGATATCTAACTGACCATACTGGAATAAGTTAATGAAAGGAGGTGATTGTGCATGTTCCAAAATTTAGGTACTACTGAACTGTTGATTATCGCGGCGGTGCTTTTGGTTCTGTTTGGCGGAAAGAAGCTTCCCGAACTTTCTCGGGGAGTGGCTGACTCAATCCGCGAATTCCGAAAAGCGACCAGAGAAGATGCCTAAGCGATATGACAGCGACTGTCCAGATCGCTATTGTAAAAAAAGCAATTTTGGCGTCGACAGTGATAACAGCTGCGGCCCTGGTATCCCCTTTGATTACCAGGGCTTCGGCTGGATCACCGCAAATTTGCGCTGCGGAGTCGAGCTGCAGTATCGGCGAATTTTTGTTTGATGACGAATACACTCCAATAACGAGCGGAACTTGTACTATCACCAGCCGTTACCCCGACGGAAGTTTATTTTTGAATTCCCAAGCCATGACGGGTTCCTCTGATGGCTGGTATGCTTATTCTTTTACCACGCCTTCGACAACCGGGTATTACCGAACACAAGTCTGCTGTACGGTGGGGACAGATTATTTGTGTGTGGATAAGGCTTTTGAGTCGTCCGAGAGTTCGGGATTGACTGCAAGCAGTATAGCCGCGGCTGTGTGGGGATACAGCAGTCGGACGATGACGGGGTTTGGCACTTTGGTATCTGACATATGGGGTTATTCTTCCAGATCGATGACTGGATTTGGGACACTAGCTCAGGACGTTTGGAATCACAATCCCCGAAAATTGACGGAGAGTGGAAGTAACCTTTCTGAGATAGAAAGAATTGTTAAAGAAAACCGGATAATGCTGGAAAGACTGGTAAATAAGCCAATCGTGCAAAATTTTATAGAAGAGGATGGACCTGAGCTGTCGCAGATACTGCCTCAGTCCCGCACAACACTTGATGAATTGTATCTGGATACCCAGGTGGTGGCCAGCAAAATGGGGGTAGTGATGCTGTCCTGGGAAGATTTGACGGGAGAGGAAATAGAAGGGACACTGGGTGAGCTGCAAGCCACGGTGGGAAACGAGGAAGACAAGGCGGGGTCGGATTCGGTGATTGGTCAACTGGATTGGGTAGTGGATACCTGGGATTGGGAAATTGCTCGGACAGCCCGGGCGCAAGCGGTTGAATTGTCCCGGAGGCTGGTTGGAGCCGAACGGTCATTAAAGGGCGTAGGGGGCTTTAAGGCGGCTTACCAAGAGGCAAAGTCGGCGCTGGCTCAGGTTGAAGTATTGGAGAAGACGGTTGGTAGCGGGGAAGACGGGACAGAAGGCAAAACGGTTTATTCCCAGCTAGCGGAAGTTATAGATCTGGCACAAAAATGGGATCAGCACCAAGCCCGGGTGGATAAACTGTTGACGGGATGGAATGTCCAAAAGGCCGTCGAATTACAGGGGGAGATCGAGATGGTAAAAAGTGACGTTCTGGCGGTTAACCGGGTTCCCAAGGGAAGTATCGCGATAAACGAAGCTTTTGGAGCCAACGAGGTCGATAAAAAGTTGAAGAATAAGCTGTTGGCCCTGCGGGGGCTGATTGATTTGAACCGGAGGTACATAGTTTCGGGAGCGGGGGACGGGATGGCTTACACGTGGCTGGAGGAAGGCAGTGTGATTTTTAAGTCGGTGGTGACAAACCCTTCAAAGATTATCGGGCAGGAAGTGGAAGTGAAATATTACTTGCCGCCGGAAGTGCGGGAAGAGGATATTTTAGACAAGGACGAGGGATTGGAAGTTAAGTATGACTCGGAGAAAGATCAATACTACGTGGAAGGTAAATTTTTGCTTAAGGCTAGTGAAAGTCGCACGCTGGCGGTGCGGGTGGAGGATATTTGGGTGATAACAGACGAAGAAATTAACAGTTTGAAAAACCAGGCTGAAGAGTTGGCTAGACCTTTGGAGAAAACGGCGTTTTTTGCCCAGGGCGTGACTTTGAAAAGCGATATCGACGTGGCTTTGGACAAAATCACGGTTTTGATCAAAACGGCGATAACCCCGGAGCAGAAGATCCGATCTTATCGGGAGGCTCAGATTGAGATGGGCGGAGTAAAGATTAAGATGGAGAAACTGAAAGACTTGGTGGTTCAGGCTAGTGCCACCGGGGGCCTGTTGGGGTTTGTGGGCGGAGCCCAGGCATTGGCGGTGTGGGGACTGATCATAATTTTACTGGCGGGTTTCGTGTTTTTGGCGGTATACATGAAGATGATATCCGGGCACGGGGTAAAGGTGAGAGTAGAGTCGGATGAGGACGATGAGGAGGAAAAGAGAGAGCCTGTAAAACAGCACCATCGCTCCGGCGGTCACGGGACGGGGTGGAGGATCGTAACTACGGCGATCGTGGCGGCGCTAATATCGGGGACGACGTCCGGAGTGGTGATGCGGCAAATGGTGCTGTCTCAGGTTGAGGCCAAGGTGGTGGAGGAGAAACCGGAGCAAAAGATCGTTGAGCAGGTTGAACCTATATTGGAAACCGAAGTGATGGGGGAGAATACGGAGCAACCAGCTGTCGGCGGGCCGGATGTAGTCAGGATCGTGGTGGAAGAAGGGGGTTATGTTAATTTCCGAGTCGGGCCGGGCTTGGGCGAAGAGGTAGTTGCTAAGTTATTGAAGGATGAGGAAGTGGTTAGGGTTTCGGAGAAGGGGGATTGGGTGGAGGTGGAGAGAGAAGACGGGACGGTCGGGTGGGTGGCGGCCAAGTTTGTAGTAGCTGGGTCAGAGTGATCCTTGGAGGTAGCGGTTGTAGAGATAATGGATAAGGATGGCGGGCGGGAGGCCTAAGATAACCAGGTGCCGGTATTTGAGCCCCGGGAGAAGAATGATAATGCTGGTGAAAGCGTGGAGGGGGAGAGTGACGGCGAGGCGGAGAAAGTACTGGGCCATGTTGCCCCAGGCCAAAAAGTTGAAGAGATACAAAACGCTTTCGGAAAATCCAAACAGCAGTCCGGTAAGAGCGGCGAAGAGCAGTTTTGTCCTGACGGGGGCGGATGGCCAACCGATGTAGATGACGGCGGCTTTAACGAGTTCTTCGACTAGGAAGGGAAGGGGCAGGAGGAGTTCTAGCGGCCAAATGAGGAAGGGGGCGATCAGGGCCAAAAGCGGCGCGATGAGGCTACTTGTCGTCATTTTTCAGGCCCTTTTTGAGTTCCCTGACGGCCTCACCGAAACCCTTGCCCAGTTCCGGGAGTTTCTTGCCGCCAAAAAGGACCAGCAAAATGACTAAGATGATGATTAATTCGGTAGTACCCAAATTTTGAAACATTAATGTTCACCCCCTTTTTATTTCGAAGCTTTTTTATATTCTTTTATAGCTTCGCCGATGCCCTTGATAAACTCGGGGATTTTTTTACCCCCGAAAAGAAAGATTAAAATGGCAATAATTATTATTAATTCGGTAGTACCGAGGTTCCGCAACAAGATAATCACCGTCCTTTCTTAATTAAGAATCGGTTTAATAGTAACGTAAGTTCGAATAAAAAAACAAGGGGGACAACTAGAAGAATGTCGGACATAATATCGGTGGGCGGCAGAAGCATGACGAACATCAGGGAGACGGCGTAAGCTATGGGACGCTGGCGGGAGAGAACTTTGATGGTGATGACTTTGAGATGTATTAATATGCTCATCAAAATGGGGAATTGGAAGGCCAAACCCAAGGCCAGGCCGGTGAGGACAATTTTGGTGAGTAAGAGTTCGATGTCTAAGATATTGCCTATATGGAGCTCCAGAGATTTTTGGTAAAAGATGGCCACGACGTATTTCATGACGGTTATGCCATAGAGAAATCCGCAGACTAGGAGGAGAAGTGAGAGAGGGAGGGGGAGGGTCACCAGTTTGAGCTCTTTTTTGGACAAGGCCGGTTTTAGAAACGACACCACTTGATAGATGATGAAGGGAAAGATGGCAATCAGGCCTACAAACATGCCGGAGTTGATGGCCAGGGTGAAGAACTGGAAAGGCGACGTAAAGACGACGTTGATTCCCTCGAGGTTGAGAAAACCCAGGACAAAAGTGACAAGTTTTTCGTAGTAGAAGAAACCTATCGAGGCGGTGATAAGAAAGAGGGAGGCCAAAAAAAGGAGGCGCTTTCTGATCTCGAGCAGGAAGGGAAAGTATTTGTTGATGGTGGTTTGGAGTTCGGGGGTGAGGACAGCGGTGTCGGGCATGACTAGATGTTACTCTTTTTTCTTGAGAGTTTCACCCTCGGCGGCGCCTTTTTTGTACTCTTTGATCGCTTCGCCGATACCTCTTATGAACTCGGGGATTTTCTTACCGCCGAAAAACAGAAGCAAAAGTGCGAGAATGATGATGAGTTCGGTGGCGCCTAGGTTGAACATAAGATTTAGCTGTCGTCTGAGTCGGCGGCAATTTCTGATTTGATCTTTTTAACTTCTTTGGCCGCTTCGCCCATCCCGCGGGCCAGTTCGGATAGCTTTTTGGAGCCAAAGAATAGGAGGAGAAGGACGAGGATGATGACCAGCTCCGCGGTGCCGATATTGGAAAACATATACTTTAGGATTCTTGGGGTTTATCTGATTTATCGGTAACGGCGCTCTCGAACTCGGCCTTGACCTTCTTGAGTTCCTTGGAAGACTCGCCCAGGCCGTGTGACAGCTCTTTGACTTTTTTGCCGCCGAAGAGGATCAAAAGTATGGCGGCGATGATAAGGAGTTCGGTGAGACCGATATTTTTTATAAAGTCGAACATAACCTAAGTATATAGAACCTTAATGAACTATTGTCAATGGTCGCATGCCCGATCAGACTGCAAATTCATGTGTGACCGGTATAGTCGGTATTGTTTTCCTGGAAGTTGGCTTTGGGGTCGAATTCGAGCTGGGGAGGGGCGGGGGGCGGGGGAGGAGATTTCTTCTTGCCGCCGAGCTTGAGGGCGCCGCCAAAGAGGACTAGGGCCAGAAAGCCCAAGATGCCGAGTTCGGTGCCGGAAAGCTGCATGTGGTTTTACTATAATAAGTCGGATAAAATTTGTCAATTATTATGGCGAAAAGTATCGATTATGTTTTGTTTGATTGGGACGGGTGTCTGGCTCGGACAATGCATTTGCTGCTTCGGGCACTCAAGACGGAGCTGGGCAAGCAGGATTTGCGGCTAACCGATAAACAGGTAATCAGGTATATGTTTGGGAATTGGCTGGGAGGCTTGCGGTATTGGGGAGTGGCCGATGCGGAAGAGACGGTAGTCAAGATAAAAGAGGAATATGATAAGAAGAAAGGTGAGGTGAAGCTCTACGCCGGGGTGAAGGAGACACTGAGGAGACTTGTGAAGCGGGGCAAGCGGCTGGGGGTAATTAAGCTGGAGGGAGATGGAAATGAGATTCGACCTCTATTGGGGATAGAATCCGTACAGATCTTTACCGGCCGGGACTTGGCGGGGGAGAAGCCGGAGGCCAAGGTTTTGGAGCGGGCGGTGGAATTGCTGGGAGGTCGGAAGGCGGAGACGTTGTGGGTGGGTAATTCAGTGAATGATTTGGAAATGGGACGGGGGGCCGGGGTGGAGACGGTGATTTTTTGTCCGGCTGAAAATGAGAAGTTTGGGAACAGTAAAATATTGGAGGCGGAAGGGGTGCGGGTAATAGGGGAGTTTAGGGAGCTGTTAAAAATAGTTTGATATGATTTAGGGGTGGTTGTTGAAGTAGACCAGAGTGGAAGATTAGAGCACCTGGATACAGATACGGTTATAGCGTTTGCCAATGGGGAAAGCGGGGCGGTGTTGATCAAAGTTTCGGTTAAGAGACAAATTGTTCAGAGTTTGAAGCGAACTATAATTCCACATGATCAGTTGATGCCGTTGTTGTTTGCTGTAGTAGTGTCTTTGCTGGTGAAGGGGTTGAATAGGCAAATGATTTTGGAGATTGATGAGGAGTATACGGGAAAAAACAAATTTATCGAGCAAGCACTGATTAAGATGCTGGGGGCAAGGTGGGAGGGAGAGGTCAGATTTAGGCTCATTGGGAAAGAAAGCCCGGCACATAAGTTGGCCTGGGAGGTACACCGCTCGGACTTGAAGAAACGGGGAGTGAGAAAACTAAAGTTGGAAGAGATAATGAAGTATTTCGTCGGGAAATGAAAAAGTCGGGATTTGGCACACCTCTCGCTTTTACGAGGGGGGTCCAAACTCACCCCGACTTTGTATGTGTATTATACTAAGTTTTGCAAGTGTTCGCAGTTGATAGGTGGATTACTTAAGGGAAGCAAGCGTGGCTTTGGTTTTGGCGTCTTTGAGTGTCCGGCCGGTGGTGCCGGCGGTGGTGTGACCGGAGATGACTTCGTCCCAGACGGCGTCGGCGATTTCGGAAGCGGAGGCGCCGCCGGCTTGGGATTCAATAAAGGTGCCGGTACCGAGGTCACGGGTGCTGCCGGCAGTGTTGCCGGAGAAGGTGTGGTGGAGACGGACGCCGGTGCGGGTGACTCCGGTGCCGACGTCGATGCCATAACCGGTATTGTTGTAGATAAGATTGTTTTCGAAAATATTGTCGGAGATGGAAGTGCCGCCTAAGTTGGCTCCATCGGCGCCCGAGCCGGAAATGATGCAGGTACTGATGATTGATTGCGATACAGAGTTGCCTATATTGATACCGTTTGATGTGGAACTTTCGATGGCACAGGTTTGAATGCTGGTGCGAGTGGAAGAGGATAAATCGATGCCGTTGGCGGTAGCGGTATTTATCCAGCAGTCTTTGACGAGGGCATTGTCTCCGGTAATGGTGATGCCATTGACTGAGCCGCCGGCGGTGGGTTGGACATAAAGACCGGAGACCTCGACATTATCGGCGGTGACGGTAATCGGGACGGTGGAACTTAAAGTGGGTTTGATTTGGAAGGGGTAACCTGGGCCGCGGACTTTGAGGTTGTTTTTGGTGATAGTCAGGCTTTCGGGGACCGTGGTTATGCCGCCGCTGGCTGTGGAGAGGCAAAAGATAATGTCGTTGTTGCCGGCGGTGGCAAGTGTTTGGGCCTTGGCGAAGGTGAGGACGGCGGTGGATGGCTGGAGGCCATCGTTGGTATCAAGGCCGCCGGCAGGGTCCCAGTACCATATGTTACCAAGAGTCTGATGTTTACCGCGCAGGGACTCGATGAGGTAGAGCATATTGAGATCTTCGGGGGGAGTAATAATAGTAGGGGAGGAGGATTGGGCGATGATCACCGTGACGTAGTCGGATGGTTTGATGGGGTTGTTGCTGAAGGTGTTGGTAGCCACGAGGTTTCCACCCCGGACATAAACCGTGATGGTAGGGGGCGCTCCGGGTGATTCAAACTGGATACGCCAGTCGTTGATAAGGACCATGGTGATACCGACCTGGGCTCCGCCGCCCAGATCCTGCTTGCCAAAGGCATTGCAAATGTGGCCGTAGTCCAGAAAATCCAGCTCGTCTTCGTAGTCCCTGATTGCATTAACCAGTTCCTGAATAGTGACAGAAGTGCCTTCCACCGGATCGTCGACTTGAATAACCCGGTCGAACTTAAAAAAAGTCAGCGTGGCCATAGGTTACGGCTATATCTGTTCTAAAAATATAGAGACCGATAGTCTGGGGACGAGCTCGGCACCTGAATCGGGAACGAAGGTGATATCAGTAGGGATTTTGGCGGCCAGGTAATCGGTAGTGCCCAGGGAGGCGGCTAAAATGCTTTTGATAGCGTGATCAAACGAGCTGCCCTGACTGAGGGCGGTTTTGAACGGGGCCTGGGGTAGTTCCCTTTGCCTGAATGTCTGGTTTGGTTTGTCCAGCTCGAAGAAGACGGGAGTAATGAATAGGTTCGTTTCCACTCGATGGCTATTAAAACCGGAAAGATTGGTTATTTGATCAGTTTTTGACCAGCTGTGATAAAAGTTTGTGGAGATCAGTCCCCGGTCAAACAAAGCTATAAAATGGCTTAAATCCGCGGCCACGGCGACGCTGAAGTTGGGGACTTTGGTCAATTTACCCTGGCGGTGGGTCAGGTATTCCAAGAGGTGTCTGTTGACCAAATGAACGCGGTCGGAGGCGAGTTCTCGGGCATAATAGACCAGACTGTTTCTGTAGTTGAACAGAGGTTCTAAGCCTTGGATTGAAAATACCGCCCTAAGCATGGGTTCGACCTCGATGGTGGTCAGATCCAGCAAATTTGGCTCGTTGACCAGGAAGCAGCCGAGTACGGGGTTGTAAACACGAAACTCGTGCCGGGGGGCAACATTTCTTAGAAGGTTTATCGATGTGTTATCGATTTTCTCACAGGTGAGGATTATTCGGTCCGGGGGCGCGATCGAGAGGTGAGAAACTACCGGAGAATCGGGGTAGGTAATAGTAGTGTCGGAGTCTGATTGTTTGAGCAGACCAATGTCCCCGAATGTGGCTAGATAGTCCAGGATTGATTTGTAGTCCTGGAGCAGGTTGGCCGGAGGGGTGCTTTTTACCAAATGAAAGAAGACCGGGCGGGCGAAGGAACTACTGGGGAGTTCCAGCAGAATTTTCAGCTTTGAGCTGGAGCCGCTGGAGCTCGGCTGTGAGCGTGGCTTTGAGGACAATTTGTTTTTGGACTTCATCAGAAAATATTTTAATATTATTTTCGGCGCGGGCAATGCCTTCTTTTACTGCTTGGATTTGGTGGGTTAGATCGGTAGCGTCAATCGGCGGTGCATCTGACATGGTTAGTCGACGATAGAGTCAAAGGTACGAATAGCGGCGACTGAAGCTCCCGATGAGGTGAATGTACCAGCAACCTCGAACGGCAGGATGCCCTTGCGGCGGACACGGGAAAGAATGGGGATGTCGCTGACGTAAACGATGGTGTTGGAAACGCTGGTGGTGGTAGCCTGCTGTTCGATGAGGACCACAAAGGCGTTATCACCGGTACTTAGATTTAGACCCCCGGTGGTATCTCCGATATCTCCCGAGGTCAGGGTGAACCTGTTTGAATTTCTGTCTACTGCCGAGTATGCGAAGGAAAGGTATAGTCCGGTATCGGCGGGAGAGAGGACCCGCAGGGTGGCACTGGTGGGAACATCGGAGGGAAGGGGAGAGGCGGTGCGGGTGTTTTGGGATACTTCGATAAGGGTGGAAATGGAGCTGTTAACCGTGGTGTTAATCGCATTGCTAATTTTGAATTCGGTGGTGAGAATATTGCCTCCGGAAGTTCGAAACACAGCCACCCGGTCTCCGGATACCAGACCCGTGACCTGGAGGGTCTGCTGGTTGGGCGGATTGCGGACTGTGCCGTTGGAGTCAATGAGCTGGAAAGCCCGGACATCGGCGGTAGCCATGTCTTCCACAAATACACCCCGGGCGCCGAAGAAAGTACCTCCGGCGAAGGTGCCCAAGGGGGAAGCTTTCACCAGGGCAAAAGCGGTATCTTGAGTAATATAGAGGCGGCCCTGTTTGCCTGATTCGGAGCCTTTGCCGCCTAAGAGACTGTAAGCTGGTTCTCCGGTTCTTTCCAAGCTCCTGGTGCGGTACTTTACCCACTCGTACATCCGGGCCAGAGTGTCTCCATCCGCTTGATTATCCCGATTGAGGTAGACGACGGCGTTGTAGGGCTGGTTGCCATTGCCGTCTTGGATGTCTCTTTGAATTTGGGTGGCGACGGTAATGGTGGCGGTGAAAGTGGCGGTGGCGCCAGAGGTCGCCCCAGTGACACTTTCGCCCGAGGCGAAGGCGGTTGACTGGGTAATGTTTCCTACGGTGATGACGCTGGCCCCGTCATCGGCCATAAAGATGCCGGAAGCCGAGGAGGTGCCGCCGGTGATTTGTTCACCATCAATGAAGTTGGTGGTTCTATCTGAGTAAGTAAACGTGCCTTCGACTGTGGCGACGATAATTCTGGAACCGTAACCGGCGACCAGGTTTGAAGGAGAACCGTTGACCGAGGAGACTTGAGTTGAAATCTGACCAACAATATGGTCGTTGTCGGCAAAATTGGTGGAGGGGGTGAGTAAAATATAGTCCAAGGTTCCGGTACTGGTTCCGGATACGGCGGTAATGATGCCTCTTTTGGAAGCATTGGTGGTGCGAATTTCCTCGCCGGAGGTATAGGCTCCGCCCGCGTCATAATTTAGTCTGCTGGTTCCGGTAGTATTGTTGAGGTCGCTGGCGGTAGCTAAAGGGATAGGAGCGACACCGGCGATAGTGGTCGTTTCGAAGTGGTCGTAGGTGTCGCCATAGTTTCTATTAAAGATGGTGACGGTACCGCTGTTGATCAGGGCTCCGGTGCTGGAAACGGTTTTGGAGGTATCGGTATTGGTTTTGACTTTGACCAGGGCGTCAATGTGCCCGGTGAGCCAGAAAGTGTCTATGACCGAACCATTTTGTTCGATGTAGAACTGGGGCAGGGGAGTAGTGGCGGCGTAGACGGTGTTGCCGATTCCTTCCACGGATCCCAGGGTCTGGTAATTGGTCCAAATGTTGTCCAGACCTGAGTCCTGAATGGATCCAGATTCAATGAAACGGAACGATAAATCGGGAATTTTCCAACCGTTGACCAAAGTAAACTGCTGTAAGGCGACTTGGGCGGTCATGGGGACGTCGTCGTCCAAAGCTCCCAGCTCGTCAAAAGTGTCCTGGAGGTAGGTATATAAAGCGTTTGAATCCCGGACAATGTTTAAGCTGCCGCCGTTGTAGATCCCGCCTTGAGAAAGGAGCTGTTCGACAATCGGAGAGCCGTTGACGTCGGCAACTTTGTCCAAGAAGTCACTGGCTGCATTGGGGGCATTGATATCGGCGGCATAGGTATCGGAAGTGGTCCTAATAACAATGGCGTCGTTGTCAAACAACGATTGGCCGGCGGTTAGACCTTGAACGGTGAGTTTACTATTGGTGGTGTCGACAGTGATGATTTTGCCGGTAGCGTGGGTATTGGTTCCCCCTGAGGTCCGGGTGATTAATTTATCGCCAATTTTGAAGGTGACGCCGGATTGAAGATTGTCATAAGGGATTTTGAGGACATAAATTTCATCATTGTTGGCCCAAGTATCGTCGGTATCGACTAATTTGAGTGATCCGGTCAGGGTTACCCCGTAGACGCGCTGGACCACGGCCGATTTGCCGGCGGAAAAGTTATCGGTGCTTCTGATGGTAGCAAAGCGGGGTATTGCTTCCGTACCGCCGTCGAAATTGATAATGGCAGAGATATCTGACGAGGGAGGGGAGATGGTTCCGCCAGAGGCCTCGTTGACAACTGACCCGGTCCAGGCGTCACCCGGAACTTCCGCTCCCGAGACGACGGCTACTTGCGTACCTGATTTTTGGATGATTTCGGCATCGGCAAAAGTAGTTTGACCCTGTCGGCCATAAACGTTGCCGGCGCTGTTGGCAGTTTGGAGGGCCTGCGTATAGTGATATTCAATGGCCTTGACAGAAAAATTGGCTCCGTTGGTGGTGGTTAAGGTGTCGCCGACCACAAAGCCGCCATTTGTTACAGTGGCAAAATAGATCGAGTCCAGGGTCTCCAGAGTCTCGGCATGAGTGAAGCGGTTTTGAACATTGGTTAGGGCTATGGTGCCATTGGAAGTAGTATCAGTGATGTCCTGGCCTACGGTTCCCAATATTTTTCCCAGGGCCGTGCTGGTTACACCGTAGACGTAGTCGCCGGCTTGGGGCGGGTCGCCGGTAGTTACGCCGGTGTAGTCGAGTACACCGTCGACGTGGCTGATAATTTTGTTGACAAAATCGACGCTCCAATCGTTGGTAATTGCCATAGCAGGTTTATCTTAATCTGTCCCAGAAACTGGTTTTGGGGGTGTTTAACTCCTCTTTTCTTTCGGCGACGGCTTGTTTTAATTTATTGGTGATTAATTTCTTGCCGGGTTTGACTGGTTGGGGTGGAGTTTGGGGAGTTTCGGGAGCGGTGGCCGATCCGGCGTCCGGTTGGGCGTGGGGTTGGGACATGTCGATGACATTTGATTTATCCGGGCCAATGTTTATAGGTACGCTGTAATGAATGTCGCTGAAGGTTCTAGCGGGAACGCGGATGTTGACCTTAATTTTTCCATTACCAGAGTACTGGGCGGGGATTTGGACTTCGACTTCATTTGAACTGGCGGTTCCTCCCACAATATGGCCGTTTATCTCGTTAATATAAATCAGATATCCGGCCCCAACGGGAAGGTTAATAAGCTTTATGGGGTAGGTTTCGGGCATGTTTTAGTAACCAGCATTACTATACCTATCTTTTTGAATAAAATGCAAGACGATGTTTAGGCTAGCGAAAGAAATGCTTGTTCTAGATTCCGGGTGTAGCTTTTAGTATCAAATAATGGCCTTGATTTTCGATTCAGGATTAATGATTTACGAATAGCGGCTAACTTTGGGGGGTGGGTGGCAAGGTCGACGGCCAATTCCTCATACTCCTTTTTGTTTTTGGCGATTAATTGGGGTAGTCCGGCGGCCGTTAATGCAGAGGCGGAGACTCGAGAGGCGAAGTGGTGCCCTAGGATGGTAATTACGGGCACACCTGCCCACAGACAATCAACAGTGGTAGTGTGGCCGTTGACGATATGCGTGTCTAAGACCAGATTGGCCAGACCAATCCGGGCTAAGTGATTCGCCTTGGGCATTTTGGCGGCGACGATAATTTTATCTTTTGGCAAGCCCCTGGCTGCGGCTTCGTCAAGCAGGGTGCGGGTGATGACCGGATGGGGGGAGTACAACCAGAGGACGCTGTCTGGCACTTGGTGGAGAATCCTTGCCCAGGCGTCGAACATATCGGGCTCGATTTTGTAGGGGGTATTGAATGAGGCGAAGACGAATTTGTCTTGGGGCAGACCAAAGTCCTGTCTACTAAATTTTAAACTGGGAATTTTGAGTTTGTTGTCCGTGGGTCGGTAGCTGTGGGGGAGATAAATGACTTTTTCGCTATAGTATTTTTGGGAAGAAGGCGGGAGGACTACACGATCGGCAATCAGATAGTCTATAAATGCGGCGCCGGTGGTGCCTGGAAAGCCTAAGTAGGCTACTTGGATGGGGGCGGGCCGGTAGGCAAATATTTTTAACCTCGAGTCGTGGGTATGACCTTTTAAATCGACCAGGACATCGATCCCAAGCCGATTGATGAGCTTGGCGGCGCTTAAGTCGGAAAGTTTTCTAATGTCAATGAAATGGTCGACCGCGCTGGAAATTCTTTTTTGCCAAGCGCTTCGGTCATTGATGCCGTGGGAGAAAGCAAAGATTTCAAATAGCTGTTTATTGTGGTTTTCTAAAACTCCGACTATATTCTGGCCGGTGGGAAAATCTCTAAATCCATTCGAAATATAGCCAATTTTTAACTTTGGCCCCCTAGTTTTTTTATAGTGAGATTTGACATTTTTTTGTATTTGTTTGAGGAGGTTGTCGCTGACGGCTTTGGCAATCTTGAGGTTTTGAGCTTCGTCGTCTGAGCGGAGAATATTATTGAAAGCGGACTCGATTGGCTGGTCGGTTTTGGCTATCAGTTGGTCTAATTCTTGTGATGTTTTTTGTAAATCTTTCCAGAGGCTGAGTTTTTTCTGGACGTAAATAAGCGGAGCCCGGGGTTCGGCATACTGGACTTTTACGTCCAGTTTGACGGCCTGGGACAATAGCTTGTAGGCCTTGACCAAATCTCCTCCTTCCAAGTAGGCGTTGCCCAAGTTGTTGCAATAAATAATGTTCTCCGGTTCGGCCTTGTGGGCCAGGGATAGATACTTAATGGCCAGTTTGGGTTTTTTTAATGTGAGGCAGGCGTTGCCGATGTTGTTGTAGATAGCCGAATTTTGGGGATCCAAATTGAGGGCTTTTTGATAGGCTTTGAGCGCCAGCTCATACTTGCCGATCTCGAAGTAAGCGACTCCCAAATTGACCAGGTACGTGGCCGATGAGGGGCCATATTCAACGGCTTGGAGGTAGTTTTTTATAGACTCGTCGAGATGGCCGGTTTCCTTGAAGGCTAGCCCCAGGTTGTAATAGGCATTGGCCAAGCCAGGGTTTACAGAAATGGCAAGCTGAAAGTATTCGATGGCCTCGGTCAGTTGACCGGAATTGGCTAGGCGGATGCCCAGACTATTGTAATAATCGGCTTTGGTTGACATTGATGGACCAGATGGTGGAATAAGCTTTTTCTAAATCCCTGGTATAGGTGCGGGTATCGAATAAGGGTTTGGTTTTAATGTTTTTTTGAAGTTTGATTTTGAGCCGGCGCAATTTTTGCGGGTGAGTTGCCAGGTCAGTTGCCAATTTGGCGTAGTCTTTTAAATTTGGGGTAACTAACTCGCTGAGTCCAACGGCCGTTAGAACACTTTGGGATACCCGGGAAGCAAAATGACTGCCTTCGGTTGTGATTACGGGTACGCCGGCCCAGAGACAATCGACGGTGGTGGTGTGGCCATTGACGGGGGTTGTGTCCAAGGCAATGTCGCCAAGACCAACCCGGGCTAAATGAAATTCTTTTGGCAGTCGGGTGGCAAAAATAATCCGATCGGGGAGGATACCCAGATCTTTTGCCTGGGCATGAAGGTTGGTATTTGTGTCGGAATTGGTACTAAACAACCACAGGACGCTTTTGGGAACTGCTTTGAGAATTTTCATCCAAGCCAGAAATACTTCTTCCTCAATTTTGTAGGGCATATTAAATGATGAAAAAACTATGGCGGTTGCAGGGAGTCCAAAGTCCCGGCGAGAGTATTTGGCAGAGGACACATGCGGGTGGGCGTCGGCGGGCCTGTAGGAGAAGGGCAGATAGATGATTCTTTCGCTATAAAATTTCTTCTGGGAGGGGGGGATGACGATTTGGTCGGCAATTAAATAGTCTATAAATGGAGCGCCGGTTGTGCCGGGAAAACCGAGGTATGAGATTTGGACTGGGGCTGGCCGGAGGGCAAATATTTCCAGTTTGTTGGCCTCGGTGTGACCTTTAAGATCGATGAGGATGTCAATCTTTTCTTCATGAATCTTTTTAGCGGCCTCGACAAATGAAAGACTGGACAGGTCTGAGAGATGGTCTACAGCCTGGCTGATTCTTTGTCTCCAATTGGTTTCGTCGCTGGCTCCGAAGCTGAAGGCGGTAACGTGGAACTGGCGGCGGTCGTGATTTTCCAATACCCCGATGAGATTGTGGGAGGTAGGGAAGTCCCGAAACCCGTTGGACAGATAGCCGATTTTGATTTGGCGGGGCGAGGGCTCTTGGGAAAATTTGAACCTGAGTTCTTGCTTGGCTTTGGCCATGGTGTGGTCAATAAATTGCCCCCATGACTTAGCTACGTGGTAATTAATTTTCGGGTCGGCCACTCGGACAATATTTAAAAAGGGAGGTTCAATTGACTTCTCACCCCTTTTTAATTCATCGTTGATTATTTGATTTAGTTTGATGCCGGCTTGCCTGGCTTCCCGCCAGAGACATAAATATCTGAGAGTGTGGTAGAGGAGGTGGTGGGCTTTGTCGTAATTGGGATTTTTTTCGAGGGCTTTATTTAATTGGGCCAGGGCTTGGGTGTAGTCACCTTTTTTGGAAAATACCGTGGCTAGGGTGTATAGAGCTTGTTCAAAACCGGGATCCAGGGAGAGAGCGTGGTTTAGATAGCCTTGAGCTAGGTCTAATTTTTCGAGTCGGGCATAGGCGACGCCCATGTTGTTGAATATGGCCGGGTGGTTGAAGAACTTACCGATGAGCCCGTTATAGTGGTCGATTGCCTGGGTGAATTGACCCCTGGCAATCATTATTACTCCCAGGTTAATTTGGGAGAGCAAGTTTAGCTGGGCCAGAGTGAGCAGGGGATCGTCGGAAATCGCATCTTGATACATTTGTTCCGCCTCATCCAATCGACCGGCGTTTTGCAAGATGACTCCCTGGTTGTATTTGCTGGTAATTTTAGAAATTTTATTTTGCATATTCCCGCCAGATCTGAAAATATACCTTTTCTAAATGTTTAGTAAAGCCTGGAGTGTCAAATAGGGGATATGATTTTTTATTAATTTTTAATTTCGAATTTCTAATTTCTAATTCGTCTGGGTGTGTGGCTAGCCTGACAGCTAAGTCTTCATATTCTTTTAGAGAATGGGTGATGAGTTTGGGGAGGCCGATGGCTGACAGTGCGCTGGCGGACACGCGCGAGGCGAAATGGCGGCCTAAGATGGTAATTACTGGTACTCCTGCCCAGAGGGCGTCGACCGTAGTCGTATGTCCGCCTACTGGGTGGGTATCCAACATTAAATTCGCCATTTTCATCCGGGCCAAATGTTGGGGCTTGGGAAGATTTTTGGTAAATATGATACGACTCGGATTTATTCCAAGTTTTTTGGCCCAGGCTCGCAAATTTTTATTGGCCGAAGCGCTTGCATGCAGCTGCCAGAGAATACTGTTTGGTACCCGTTTTAATATGTTCATCCAGCTGGTGAAGACTTGAGGAGTTATTTTGTAGGGTAAATTGAATGAGCCAAAAACAATGCCATCTTTTCGGGGAGGAGTAAATTTTTGTGTGGAAATGGGCGCTTTATTATCTGTGGCCCGGTAACAATCGGGTAGGTAGATGACCTTTTCTGAATAGTATTTTCGGGCAGACGCAGGGATAACTGTCTTATCGGCGATTAAATAATCCATAAAACCCGCTCCGGTGGTTCCGGGAAAGCCTAAATAAGAAACTTGAATTGGGGCAGGCCGCAAGGTGAAAATCTCTATCCGATTGTCGGCAGTGTAGCCCTTTAAGTCTACCAGAATATCAATGTTCTGGTCGTAAATCATCTGGGAGGCTTGGACATGACTGGCTTGGGTGATGTCGATAAATTTGCGGCAGGCTTTGATAATTCTTTTGCGATACAAACTGTGATCGTCGGGCCCATATGAAAAGGCAAAGGCTTGGACGCGGGGGGAGTGGTTTTCTAAAACTCCGACCAGGTTGTGTCCGGTGGGGAAGTCGCAAAATCCGTTTGAGACATAGCCTATCCGCAGGGGATGGGTAAGGGCCGCTTTTTTGAATACAAAGGCCGGTTTTTGGAAGGACTGCCTTTTTTCGATCTTATCACTCCAACTTTTAGCCACCTGGAAGTTTATTTTGGGGTCTTCGCACCTGACGATATTGGTGAAAGGAGTATCAGCGGAGGGGGTATCTAAATTGTCCCAATCGCATATTTCTCTTTTTAATCCGTATAAAAAACTTTGGGTTTGCTGATCCCGGGGGTTTATCTTAAGCGCTTTTTGGTAATAATCCTTAGCCTGGGTTAGTTTTCCTTGATCGTGATAAAGAGTCCCGAGGCTGCTTAAGGCTTTGGCGTATTGGGGGTTAATTTTTAAAGCGGCCAGAAAATGTTTTTCCGAATCCGGATATCTTTTGGTAATTTTGTAAATGGCGGCTAGGTTGACATGAGCTTCGGCTATATTGGGGTTTAATTTGATGGCATTCAGAAATTCGTCTCGGGCAGGAAGATATCTGCCCAAATTTAAATACATGGTGCCCAAGTTGTTGTGGGCGGGGGCGAAATCGGGGTCAAGACTGAGAGCATGACTAAAGCGCCTGATGGCCTCGGGGTAGTTGCCCAAGGAGTAATATTTCAAACCTAAATTATTTAGTGTTTGCGGGTTGTCCATATCTTTATGTACGCTTTTTCCAATTCCCGGGTGTATTTTTCGGTGTCAAACAAGGGTGATGATTTTATGTTTTGTTTAAGTCTATCTTTGAGTTTGCACAGTTTGTCGGGGTGGGCGGCTAAGTCAACAGCCACGCGCTGGTATTCTTTTAAATTTTTAGTTATAAGTTGAGGCAGGTTGATGGCGGTAAGCACACTCGCAGACACCCGCGAGGAAAAGTTTTTACCCAGCAGGGTAACCACGGGCAGTCCCGCCCATAACGCGTCGACCGTAGTGGTATGACCATTGCAGGGGAATGTATCAAGAGCCAAATCTGCCAGTCTAAGGCGGGCTAAATGGTCCTCTTTTTTGGCATTTCCGGCAAACAAAATTCTTTGAGGGCTGATACCGCGGCGAACGGCTTCGTGTTTCAAATTAGTTTTAGCCAGATCGGTGGTACACCATTGCCAAAGTATAGAGCGCGGAACTGTTTTTAAAACTTTCATCCATACTCCAAACAGCTCTTTGGTGATCTTGTAAGTTTGATTAAATGAAGCGATGACCAGTGAGTCCGGGGGTAAATTGAAATCGGACCGTTTAAATTTGTGAACACTTGCCCCTACTTGGTTATCGGTGGCTCGATAACTGATAGGTAAGTAAACAATTTTTTCAGTAAAGAATTTTTGTGATTTTTCCGGGATAACTATGCGGTCAGCTATCATATAGTCTAAAAAGCCGGCTCCGGTTGTGCCGGGGAAGCCCAAGTAGGCTACTTGAATGGGGGCCGGCCGGTAGGCAAATATTTCCAGTCGATTCCCCCTGGTATAGCCTTTGAGATCGACTAAAATATTGATCTTGTCGGTTAAAATTCTTTTGGCGGCGGCGGCAAACTCTAAGTGGGAAATGTCAATAAATTTATCGGCAGTTTTTATAATTCTATCCCGATACACGCTTTTATCGTCCGGCCCGTGGGAATAAAGATAAATCTCAAATTGGCTGCGGTCGTGCAGTTCAAAGACGCGGGTAATGTTGTGGGCGGTGGGAAATTCGCGAAATCCGTCTGATACATATCCGATCCTGATTTTCTTATGCTTAATCCAGATTTTTGGGAAAATTAATTTGACGGGTGAAACTTCTATTTCATTACTCCAAGCTTTGGCTACTTGGAGATTTTTGGCCGGGTCGTCATCGTTGATGACGGAAAAAAAGGGAGTTTCCCCGGGGCGTCTATTTTGTTTGAGAGAGGCATTGGTATGGTTTTTCAGGTTTTTTTGGACATTTGTAAGCTCGTCCCACTGACAAGCCTGCTTGAGGGCGTAAGCAAAGTTGCCCTCGCTCTGGCCAAAATCGGGATTGACTTGTAAGGATTTTCTAAAGCAGTTGAGTGCTTCCTGAAGATTTCCCTGCGACTCATAGATGATGCCCATATTGTTGTGCACTTGGGCCAGGTCGGGCTTGATTTCCAGACTTTTCTTGTACGATTCCAGGGCTTTTTCAGAGTCTCCTTTCATGCGCAGTACCAAGCCCAGATTGCCCATGGCTTCGGCAAACTCGGGCTTGATTTGCAAAAGCTTTTGATAGACCTGAATTGCCTCGGAGAGCAGTTGGGAATTGTTGGTACTTGATCCCATGTTGGTCAAAAGAGTGGCTAAGTTGAAGTAAGCCTGACTGGATGTGGGATCAAGACTAATCGTTTGGGTAAAAAACTTTCGAGCTTTTTCCCAGCTGCCAATTTTTTTGTACAAGTTCCCCAGGGCCAGACAAGCTTCACTGTCTTTTGGGTTCAGATTAATGGTCTGCCGGTAGGACGCGGCGGCTTGGGGATATTGTCTTAAAGATTCATAAAGACTGCCTAAATTGAAGTGGGCTGCCGTTTGGCGGGGATTTATTTTTAAAGCTTGTTTATATGCGGTGATTGCCGCTTGGGATTGGCCACGGCTTTGATAGGCGGCTCCCAAATTGACATACACCTCGCCATAACCGGGATCGACTTGCAACGCTTTTTTGTAATTGGCAATTGCTTGCTGGTAGTCGCCTTTTAGGAAATAACCATACCCAGACGAGAAATAATCTTTGGCGTTCATTTTTTTCCTAAGTAATTTTCCCACATTTCCAAAAATTCCTTCTCTAGATTTCTGACAAAGTGGGGAGTGTCAAACAGGGGATATGATTTTTTATTAATTTTTAATTTCGAATTTCTAATTTCTAATTCGTCTGGGTGTGTGGCTAGCCTGACAGCTAAGTCTTCATATTCTTTTAGAGAATGGGTGATGAGTTCGGGGAGGCCGATGGCGGTAAGCAAGCTGGCTCCCATACGTGAAACATAGTGGTTTCCCAAGATGGTGATAATTGGCACACCAGACCACAGTAATTGGCTGGTAGTGGCGCCACCATTATAGGTTTGGGTGTCTAGGGCCAGATCGGCGTACTTAACTGCCGACATAAATTTGTCAAAAGGAAGCTGTCTGAAGAAGATCAATCTTTTGGGATTTATCCCAGATTGCAGGGTAAAGTCAGACAGATTTTTTTCGGCCACCTCGTTGTCGGCAAAGATCCATAAAACGCTATTGGGGACTCGGCCCAGAATTCTCATCCAGGTTACGAAGAGCGCCTGGTTGATACGGGAACTTCTATTAAACGAAGCAAAAGTAAATTTCGTGCCGGGCAGTTCCAGTTCTTTTTTGGTGACCTGTTGAGGAGTAAATTGCGGTGGAGTGTTTATCTGGTAACAATCGGGCATGAAAACTAGTTTTTCCTGGTAATACTTGGAAAATTGAGGGGGAACGAGTGTATGGTCTACTATTAGGTAATCAAAAAAGTTGGCTCCGGTGGTGCCAGGGAAACCTAGGTATGAAACTTGGATTGGAGCTGGTCGGTAAGAAAAAATTTCGACACGATTGGCTTTGGTAAAACCTTTTAGATCAATTAGGATGTCAATCTGGTCGGAGTTGATTTTTTGGGCTGATGCGGGGTGGTCTAAGGTGGTGATATCTACAAATTTGTCGCTGTACTTTTTGACTTGATTGGTATGAAAAGGATTGTTGGACCTGCCAAAATGGTAGGCGGAGACCTGGAATTTTTTCTTGTTGTGGAGTTTGAATAAATCCGTGATTAACGAGGCCACGGGCATATCCTCAAAATTGTTGACGTAGCCAATTTTGAGAAGGGATTTGGGTTTGCGATTACTAAAAGTGAACCTGACCGGCGATGAATCGGCGGCCGCTTCTATATCTTTGAACCAAAGTTTGGCCACTCTCAAATTGAAGCCTGGGTCGTCTACGCGAGATATAGACAAGAAAGGGTCTTCTCCCGACTTTTTGCCAATTTTTAGAGCGGCATCAACTTGGACTTGGAGTCGGTGTTCAATCTCTTTCAATTTGGGCCAGTCACAAGTTAGGCGCAGTAAATCTGCCAAGTGAGCCAGGATGTAACTGTTTTGGGGATCGAGAGCTAAAACCTCATTAAAATTATCTATGGCCTTGATAAATTTCCTTTGATCTTGGTACGTGGTGGCTAAATTTAGCAGGGCTTCTACATATTGAGGGTTGTTTTTTATGGCCTGCTTGTAGTAGTCTTCGGCGTCGTCCAGTCGCCCCAGCTGCTGATAGACACTGCCCAAATTGTTTTGGGCGTTAGCGTAATTGGGATTATTTTCTAAAGCTTTTTTGAAGTAGGGGACGGATTTGAACAGCTGACCCTTTTTACTTAGGGCGACCCCCAAATTATTATTGGCACTAATATTCTCCGGATCCATCAGGGTGGCTTTGTAGAACAGTTCAATTGCTTCGTCGATCCGATTTTGGTATTGCAAAGTCACGCCTAAGTTGAGCAAGGCATTAATTTGGTTGGGATTGAGTTGAAGCGATTGATTGAAAGCCTTTTCCGCTTTTTGATAATCCTCCAAACTTAGGTACAGGGTGCCTAAATTAAAATGGGTTTCAAAATCTTTCGGGTTTAACTTAAGGGATTGATCGAAAGTGTTTAACGCGGCTTTTAGATCCCCCTGAATTTGATATGCAACCCCCAGATTGTAATATCCATCTACGTTGGCAGGGTTGGCTTTGACAGCTTTTTTGAATTCGCTAATTGCGCCTTCCAGGTCCCCTGTGGAATATAGATTTGCTCCTCTATCTATATGAATGTCGGCTTTGGCTTTGTTCATGAGTGATTCATTATATATATGTTCCAAATTTTGTGGTAAGCATTTTCCAGATTTTGGGTATATTGTTGGATATTAAACAAAGGGCTAGTAAGGACTATTGGGGGGATCTTTTCGGGGCGTAAGGCCAGGTTTAGGGCCAGGTTTTCATACTCGGAGAGTGAGTGAGTGATAAGTTGGGGCAGGGCCGCGGCAGTGAGAATACTGGCGGAGACTCGGGAAGCGAAGTGATTGCCCATGAGAGTAATTACAGGAACTTTGGACATTAGAGCATCGACGGTTGTTGTATGGCCATTAACCGGGTAAGAATCCAGAACGATATTGGCTTGGGCCACACGGTCTAAATGCTGGCGCTTGGGAAGTATGGGGACGAAGACGATTCTGGCCGGATCGATTCCCCGGAGTTTGGCTTCGGCTTTTAAATTATCTACTGCTTCTGATGTGCTTTCCAACTGCCAAAGGACACTGCGGGGAAGTTTTTTCAGGATCCTCATCCACACCAAAAACAACGGGGGACGTATTTTATAAGTGTGATTAAAAGACGCGAATACAAATGGCTGGTGGGATTTGGGAGAGGGGAGCGGAGCTTTGAATCCGGTGTCAGCCGGGCGGTAACAGTGGGGCAGGTAGACAACTTTTTCGGTGTAATATTTTTGGGCAGATGGGGGAATAACAATTTTGTCGGCAATAATGTAGTCTATAAAGTCCGCTCCGGTAGTACCCGGATAGCCTAAGTAATTGACTTGGACGGGGGCGGGCCTTCTGGCAAAAATGCCCAGCCGGTTGTTTTTGGTGTGACCTTTGAGGTCGACTAGAATGTTGATCTTTTCTTTGTTTATGAGAACGGCGGCTTCTGTGTCGCTTTGTGTTTCAATGTTTATAAATTTGTCCACGGAGTTTACAACTCGGCGTCTCCAGTCGCTTCGGTCTCTGGCTCCATAGCTAATCGCGTAAATTTCAAATTGATCTTTGTCATGATGTTCCAAAACAGGGGCCAGATTGTGGGCGGTAGGAAAGTCGCGGAATCCATCCGAGAGATAAGCGATCTTAATTTTTTTGGCTGGGCGCAGATAGTGAAAGTTAATATTTGCGGTTGTAAATTTTTGAGACCAGCTGAGGGCTGTTTGATAGTTTTTGGCATCGCTTGAGTGCATAGTTAAGTCGAAGAACGGGGGCTGTTGAACCTTGAGTTTTATTAAGCGCTGGTAAAGTTTACCGGCTTCTTTCCAAGCGCAGATTCTAAAAAGCTCAAAAACAAGGTGGGGGGTGGGATTGGGAACGTGGCGCAGGGACTCGATGCCGCGCTGGGATTGCCCGTTGTTTATGCACACCAGACCCAAATTGTGGTAAGCATCATAAAAATCGGGAGAGAGTTGAATTGCCTTTTGATATGAATTAATGGCGAGCGATGAATGTCCTAGATCGCTGTAGACATTACCAAGGTTGAAATAAACTTGGGGAAAGTCGGGATTGACTTGTAAGGCTTTAAAAAAACATTGCAGGCTTTGGTGATACTTGCGGTTGATGTGATATAAAATTCCTTGCTGGACGTATAGTATTGCCAAGTTGTGTTTTGCGGTTTGATAGCTAGGGTCGATACTGACGGCTTTTTTCAAAAGTTTGACAGCCTTTTCAATTTGACCGGTTTTTTCCAAGACTAGGGCGTAATTGACATAAGTATTTACCAGCGTTGGGTCAATTTCCAATGCTTTTTCGAAATTTTCACTGGCTTTCTGATATTCCCCGTTTTTTTGATAGAGGCTTCCTAGGTTGAAGCAGGCTATGGCATTAAGATAATTTTGTGAGGGCATATTCCAGGTTTTGAGTATACTCGCGGATATTAAATATGGGGGCAGTTTTGTTAATTTGGGGAAGAGAGGCGGGATGCAAACCAAAATTTACGGCCAATTTTTCGTATTCATTCAGGGTACGAGTAATCAATTGCGGCAGATTTGCGGCCGCAAGGACGCTGGCTGAAACCCGGGATGCGAAATGTCGGCCGATGAGTGTAATAACAGGTACTCCGGCTAGCAGACAATCGACCGTGGTGGTATGACCATTGGTAGGGAAAGTGTCAAGAGCGATATCGGCAAGCTGGAGTCGAGACAAATGGCTGGATTTTTCCAGTTTGGGAGCAAAAATGATTCTTTGGAAGTCGATACCGTTTTTGACAGCCTCTTTGTGAAGGTTGGATGCCGCCAAGCCGCTGCTTTGAAGCTGCCAGAGAATACTGCCGGGGACACTTTTTAGTATTTTCATCCAGATTGTAAATATTTGCGGAGTGATTTTATAAGTATGGTTAAATGAGGCAAATACTATTCCCTTGGACGGTAATCCTACTTGGGCCCGGGAGACTTTTTTTAGCTGGCTGGCTATTTGATTGTCGGTGGGTCTGTAACAGTGGGGGAGATAGATGACTTTTTCGGTATAGTGGTTCTTCTGGGCGGGGGGGATAGTTATTTTATCGGCAATGACATAGTCCAAAAAAGCGGCGCCAGTGGTACCGGGATATCCCAAGTAAGAAATTTGGATTGGAGCGGGCCGGTAAGCCAATATTTCCAGGCGGTTTCCCGAACTGTGGCCTTTGAGGTCGATCAGAATATCAATTTTGTCTGCATGAATTTGATTGGCGGCTGCGAAATTGCTGGCTCGGTTTATGTCGCGGATAGTATCAAACGCGGCCGCGGATCTTTTTTGCCACGGGCTGTCGTCTGTTGTTCCCCAGGTATAGCCGTGGACAATAAACTTAGTTTTGTCATGACTTTCAAGTAAGCCGACAATGTTATGGCCGGTGGGAAAATTTTTGAGTCCATCTGATAAATAACCGAGCCTGATCTTTTTGCCCCTTTTTGAATAATTAAATGTACTTTTTTTGGAAAAAACGGCGCTTTGCTTTTGGGCCAGAATTTTGTTTTGAGCCGGGTTATCGGTAAAAATTAAATGCAGAAAAGGACTTAAGTTTTCCAACTCGAGAAGTTTAGCTAAATCTGACTTTCTGGATTTCCAATCACAGGCTTTATCCAATTCATGCCGGAGAATGCTTAACAAATGTAGATTGCCGGGGTTGTTGATTAACCCCTTTTTTAAAATACCAACCGCTTTTGAGTTGCGGCCGTAAGCGCTAAGCAATAGCCCAAGGTTTTTGTAGGCCGAGGCGTTATGCGGGTCTATTTGAAATGCTTTGGTATATGCGCTAGTGGCTAAATTGATTTTTCTTAAGCCTTCGTACGCCAACCCCAAATTGTAATAAACTCTGGCCAGTCCGGTAATTTTGGCTTTTTGAAGATAGTGTACGGCCTGGGAAAAGTTGTTTTTTTTCAAATGACATACACCGATATCGTTGTAGACAAAATGAGCGCTAGGATTGGACTTTAAATGTCGAGAAAATAAAGTCAGAGATTTATCCCAATCCCCCTGGTGCAGGCAGGATAGCCCTTGGTTGTATAGGTCATCCATTGATTGACAGGTAGGCTTGTTCTAGATCGAGGGTAAACTGTTTAGTATCAAATAGGGCTGAGGATTTGGACACTTGAGGTAGCTTTTGAGGATGAGTGGCTAGATTGACGGCCAAATCTTCATAACTTTTTAAGTTTTTGGTGATCAGCTGGGGGAGGCCCGCGGAGGTTAATATGCTGGCCGACACACGAGAGGCAAAATGTGTCCCCAAAGTTGTGACCACCGGAACGCCGGCCCATAAACATTCGAGTGTAGTAGTGTGACCATTGACAGGGGTTGTGTCCAAGGCCAAATCGGCCCGGCTGAGCCGAGCCAGGTGTTGATCCGGGGGAAGTTTGCCAGCGAATAGGATGCGACTGGGATTGACTCCCAGCTGAAGCGACTGCAGCCGGAGGTTTTTTGGGGCATGGCCTTCGGCCCATAACCAGAGGCGACTTTCGGGAACGCGTTTTAAAATATTCATCCACACTTTAAACACTGGCGGTTCGGTTTTGTAACTTTGGTTGAATGAGCAGAAGGTGAAAGTTTTATTGATTTTTTTCTTGAGGGGAACTTTTGATCCAAAGTCGTAAATTTGGTACGTGTGGGGCATATAGATGGGCCTTTCGGTGTAATACTTTAGTTCATGCCGGGGGGTAACGATTTTGTCTGTCACAATGTAATCTATGAAAGAAGCTCCGGTGGTACCGGGAAAGCCCAGCCAAGCGATTTGAACTGGTGCGGGCCGGAGGCTAAAGACGTCGAGTTTGCCGTGTTGGGTATGGCCCTTGAGGTCGACGAGAATATCCACCCTTTCATTGGCAATTGTCTGGGCGAACTGTAAGGAGTTGACGCCCTGTAAGTCAATAAATTCATCGGAGTAATTTTGGGCTAGGCGCCGGTAGATTGAATGATCGTCGGTTCCGTAGGAAAACAAGATAATTTTGAATAGCTGCTTGTTGTGGTGGCGCAAAAGTCCGGTTATTTTGTGGCCGGTGGGGAAGTCGCGAAACCCATCGGAAACGTAGCCGATGGTTATGCGATTATTTTTAATTCGAGGAGGAAGTTTAACTGACAGGCCAGCAGTTTCTTTTTGAATAGAGCGGCTCCAATTCCTGGCCACTTGAAAGTTGTGAGCCGGATTGGGGTCCGTAATGATATTGAAGAAGGGGGTTTGGTCACAGAGGGGGGGCGTCAGAGTGCGATCTAACTCCTGCCAGGCGCAAATGCTTTTTAAATAAAAAATGTGTCTAAGGCGGGCCGCTGTATTGTGCGGATTAATTTCCAGTGCTTCTTTTAGCCGGCCCAAATTACTCAAGGCTGAACTCAAATTAACGCGAGCTTTTTGATAGTCGGGCTTTAGGGCGACGGCCCGACGGTACCATTTGATGGCGGCCAGGTATTTTTGCTGGCGGGCGAAGGCGTTTCCCAGATTGAAGTTGAGGATAGAATTGTCCGGGTCAAGTTTTAAGGCTTGGGAAAAGAGTTTTCCAGCTATCTGGAAATGTCCTTGTTTCTGGGCCAGATTGCCTTGCTCGTTTAACAGGTTTACCGCATCGTCCATAGTTTTTGAAATGCCTTTTCGAGATCTCTGGTATAGCTTTTGGTGTCAAAAAGGATCGATTGTTTGTCTACCGGGGGGAGCCGGTCGGGGTGGGCGGCTAATTCCACGGCCAGGTCCGCATAACTTTTTAGGTTTTTGGTGATGAGCTGGGGGAGACCGGCGGCTGTTAATGCGCTGGAGGAAACACGGGAGGCGAAATTTCTACCCGCCATGGTGATGACGGGGACGCCAGCCCATAGACAGTCGACCGTGGTAGTGTGACCGTTGGTGGGATAAGTATCCAGGGCCAAGTTGGCTCGGCTAAGCCGGGCCAGGTGCTGGGGTTTGTCCATTTCATGAATATATGTGATTCTTGCGGGGTCGACTCCGTATTTTTTGGTGTAAGCGGTTAATTTTTGGCGCACCGGATTGTCTTCTACCCATATCCAGAGAACGGTTTTGGCGGTTCTTTTGAGGATATTCAGCCAAGCTTTAAACATTGCCTCTTCTATTTTGTAGGATGAGTTAAACGAGGCAAAGATAAAGGATCGGGATGGTTGGAGTGGGGGAGGGTGGATCTTAAATCTGGTATCGGTCGGGCGATAACAATGAGGCAAGTAAATGACTTTCTCGGTGTAGTATTTTTGGGCGGAGGGGGGAATTACTATTTTGTCAGCAACGATATAGTCCATGAATTTGGCTCCGGTAGTACCCGGATAGCCTAAGTAATTGACTTGGACGGGGGCGGGTCTTGCGGCAAAAATTCCCAGCCGATTGTTTTGAGTGTGACCTTTGAGGTCGACCAAAATATCTATTTGAAGCTGGTTGATTAACTTGGCGGTCTCCGGATCCGAAAGGCTGTCGATTTCTATAAAATGATCCACGGCTTCGATGACTTTCTTTCTCCAAATGCTTTTGTCGTTGGGTCCCCACGAAAAGGCAAAAATCTCGTACTTATCCTTATTGTGGCTGCGGAGTACTTCAAGCAAGTTGTGGGTGGTGGGAAAGTCTCTGAAGCCGTCTGTGGCATAGCCAATTTTCAAACGAGAATGGTGGTTGGGATAATTAAATTTAACAGGTTCGTAATATAGGGAATTACTCCACACTCTTGCTATAACCAGATTATCTTGGGGGTTGTCACTGCGGGTGATATTAATAAACGGAGTTTCACCCGGGTCGGGACTGTTCAGACTATTTAGTATTTGAGAAAACTCCTTGGTTTTGGCCCAGTCGCATCTATTGCGATAGTATTCGTAGAGGCTGGTGATAGCGCGGGCGTGGCGGGGATTTTTATCGACGGCTAGTTGGTAATATTTGACTGCAAGCGAGGTTTTGCCTTGTTTGCTGTGAGTCAGTCCCAGATTATATAGGGCGTCGGCGGAGGGGTTTTTGACGATAGTCTGTTTAAATAAAAGTTTGGCTTTATCCAGTTGGCCCTGTTGGGATAAGACAACTCCCAGATCATTGGCGGCTTGTGAGTTATTAGGGTTTATCAGGAGGAGTCTTTCCAGAGTTTTTTTGGCGGCTGGCAATTTGCCCAAATGAAGTTGTGTTAACCCCAGATTGTAAAGAACTATTTCATTTTCTGGTTCCAATTCGAGAGCTTTGGTGAAGGTTGACTCGGCCGCTGATAATTTTCCTAAATCGGACAGGCTGGCTCCCAAGTTGATATAGGCGTTTAATAAATTGGGATCGGCCCGGATGGCTTTTTGGAAATATTCGACCGCCCGGTTGAACTGCCGGCGCTGGTAGAAGTGAAAACCTTTTTGAAAAAAAGTCAGTGCATCATCCATAAATAGGCTGCCTCCAGTCTTTTTGTGTACGCCTGGGTGTCGAAGAGGGGAGTCTTTTGGGAGACTCGGGGAAGTTTGGATGGTTGAAGGCCAAAATCGATAGCTAATTTAGCGTAGTGTTTTAAATCGCGGGCTACGAGTTGGGGTAGGCCGGCTGCGGAGAGGACGGTGGCGGAGACTCGAGAGGCAAAATGTGTCCCCAGGGTAGTAATTACGGGCACGCCTGCCCACAAACAGTCGACAGTAGTGGTGTGGCCGTTGACGGGGGTGGTATCTAACGCCAGGTCGGCGTGACTTATGCGGGCGAGGTGGTCGGCTTTGGAGAGTCGGCCTGCCAAAATTATTTTGGAAGGATTTACGCGATGCTTTTTGGCTTCTCTAATCAAGTTTTGGATTGCCGCTGCGTTGGTGACGTATAACCATAAAACACTTCCGGGAACGCGGTTGAGTGCGGCCATCCAGACTGCAAAAACTTCGGGCGTGATTTTGTAATGACCGTTGAAAGAAGAATAGATAAAGCCTTTTTCGGGTAGCCCCAGACTGGATCTGGTGAATTTTGATTTGTGGATTTTGAATTTGTTTTCGGTGGGTCGATAACAGTGGGGAAGACGGATAATTTCTTCGGTAAAATATTCGTTTTCATTGGGGGGATTGACTATTTTATCGCCGATAAAATAGTCTATGAAGGAGGCTCCCGACGTGCCTGGGAAGCCGAGGTAATTGACCTGAATCGGTGCGGGGCGGCGGGCAAAGATGCCTAGCCGGCCGCCGCTGGTATGACTTTTTAGGTCGACCAGGATATCTACCTGGTCCTGGTAAATTTTGGCAGCGGCGGCTTGATCTGCAGCTGGGCTTAAATCGATAAATTCGTCGGCCAGGGAGGCGATTTCTCTTCTAATTTGACTCTGGTCATCGGGGCTAAAGGAATAAGCCAGTATTCGGAATTTATCGCGGTTGTGGCAGCGAAACAAGCCGGTGATGGTATAGGCTGTGGGAAAATCACGGAATCCGTCTGAAGCATAACCTACGGTGATAACTTTTCCCGGCTTTTTTTTGCAAATAAAGGGTGTAATTTGTTGAAGAGCCGCTTGGCTGTAGGCCCTGGCAATTTGTAAGTTGCGCTGGGGATCGGCCGACCGAATAACGCTCATAAACGGCTGTTCACCAGGTTTTTTTCCCAAGGCAAGCTCTTGCGATGTAATTTTATCCAGCTGACGTGCCAACTGGGGGCGGGTCCAATCACATATGAATGGCAGGCGATTGACTAAGTGGGCGAGAGCCTGGGAGTTATGGGAGTTAATGGCATAAGCTTTTAAGTACTGGTCTATGGCTTCGGAATATTTATCCTGACGGGCATAGGCAATCCCTAGGTTGAAGTAGGCGAAATCAGACTTAGAATCCAATTTGATGGCTTGTTGATATGCTTCAATGGCCTGGGTAAACTTCCCCAGCCGGGAAAGAGTTACCCCTAGATTGCTGAAGGCAAACTTGTTGGTGGGATATGCCCGGGTTTGCTTTTGATAAACTTCGCTAGCTGCTTTTATCTGTCCAGAATCTAGCAGCTGGCTGCCCAATTTTTCGAACTCTTCAATGGTGGTCATAAGGCATGGTGCATCTGAAAAAATGCCATTTCTAAATTCCTAGTATATTGTTTGGTGTCAAACAAGGGACAGGATTTGATTTGCTGTCTAAGTCTACTTTTGAGTCTAAGCAGCTTCTGGGGATGGGTGGCCAAGTCGACTGCCAGATTTTCATATTGAGATAGGTTGGAGGTGATTAGCTGGGGGAGACCTACGGCTTTTAGACAGCTGGCGGAGACTCTAGAGGCAAAATGTGTCCCAATGGTAGTAATTACGGGCACGCCGGCCCACAAACAGTCGACAGTAGTGGTGTGGCCGTTGACGGGGGTGGTATCCAGGGCCAAATCACTCTTGGATAGTCTTTGCAGATGCTCTCGTTTGGGAAGAGTGGGGACGAAGATAATTCTGGTCTTGTCGACCCCGCTTTTTTTGGCTTGAAGAACTAAATTGTTTTCGGTGTACTGGTGAGTATGTAGTAACCAAAGGACACTTTCGGGGACTCTGGTTAATGTTCTCATCCAAGCGGTGAATACATCGGCCTCGATTTTGTAGGCGGAATTAAGACAGGAAAAAACCATTATCAGTTGGGCGGTAGCTGTCGGGTAAATAGAGAACTTTTTCAGAGTAGTATTTGTGTTCCGTTTCGGGAATGACGGTTTTATCGGCAATAATGTAGTCCAAAAAACCGGCGCCCGTTGTGCCGGGGAAACCCAGATAAGAGATCTGAATGGGGGCAGGGCGGCGGGCAAAGATACCAATTCTGTTGCCCAGCAAATAGCCTTTCAAATCGACCAGTATTTCAATTTTATCCCGGATTATTATTTGGGCGGCCTGGTGGTCATCCAGGGACGTAAGATCGGTTTGTCGGGGGACAGCTTTGTTTATCCGCCGGGCCCAGATACTGTTGTCGCTTGGCCCCAGGTGATAAAGAAAAACTTTGAACTTACTTTTGTCTAGATTCTCCAGTACACCTACCAAATTATGGGCGGTGGGAAAATCGCGGAATCCATCCGAGACAAATCCGATAGATATTTTTTTCGATGGTGTTAGCCGATGCCCAGCTTTTTGGGGCGGCTTAAATTTTTCGCTCCACCATTTGGCAATGCGGAAGTTTTCCCGGGGGTCAGCATGCCTGATAATGGACATCATTGGCTCTTCGAAAACTTGTGTTTTTTGGAGCGAATCCAGCTGCTTTTCTATTTGAGGAAGATCTTCCCATTGGCAAGCGTGCTTTAATTGATAGGCATAGTGGGCCAGAGTTGGCCCAAATAGGGGATTGACCTGCAAAGCCTGGCGAAACAATTTAAACGCGGCGGGGAAATGACCTGATTGGGCATACCAGATGGCCAAGTTATTCAGAGCCTCCAGGTGGCGGGGATTTGATTGTAAAGTTTTTTCGTAATAGTAGCGGGCATTATCTAATTTGTGACTGTGGCAATAAACTCCCATGTAGAAGTTGGCTTCTTCATCCTGGGGATTTAATTTGAGAGCCAGATTCAGGTGATGGAGGGCTGATTTTGGCTTACCAAGTTTGAGAAGTATAGTTCCCAGGTTTGATTGGGTGATAGGGTTACTTGGATTTAATCGGGCTGATTTTTTGAAAAGTGCCAACGCTTTGTCTTCCCGGCGGGTGGCGTTGTAAACAGCGGCCAGATTGTTAATTACGTCTGCGCTGTGGGGATGTGTTTTTAGGATTTGTTTATAAGCGGCTTCTGCTACAAAGTAGTCTTGGTTTGTAAAAGCCTGACTGGCGATTATTAGCTGTTCGTTTACATCCGCCATTTTCATTGACCGATTTTATCAGAATGTTATACCCATCATAAGGAAATTTACATGCGCAGACACGCATTTCGATGGGTATATATCCGTCATACTTTTGCAAATTCGAGTATGACGGTTATAGAATGGCTTTTGGAATATGGCAAGCCCTCTGAAAGTAATTGTATTCGGGCCGTGGGTGGGGGAGTTCAGCTACGAAATATCCTGGTGGACTTCTGAAATCAGAAAAGTCAGAAAAACCAATTTTTCCGACTACTGGGCGGTCCATGTGGGGTATAAAGGGAGGGAGGTTCTTTATAAAGATTTTATTGATGAATATATAGCTTTTCCGGATACTCTTAAGAAACAACTTACATACCCCAGCATGCATGGGATGTTTGTTGGCGGTCAGCACATCATCCCTGTGGAATGTATTGCTTTCTTCAAGGATGTAATTAACCAAAAAGCGGCCTTGTTTTCCGAAGTGAAATATTATTTACCCGGACCATCGCTGGTTGAAAAACGGTTTCAGCCGCGTCCCGATGGTGAATGGGCGTATCTGGAAGCGGGTCCTAAGGCGCATAGGGCCGTGCGGGAAAAATTGTCCCAGTTTAAAGATCGATCTCGGGAGGTGGTGGCGGTGAGTGCCAATTTTCGCTTTCGGGATGGAAAACTTGAGTCTAAAAGTTGGAATCCTGACTCCTGGCAGAAGTTTATTATCAGATTGATTGATGATTTGAATCTGAATGTAGTTTTGATGGGGCCCAGAACAATAGGGAATTATCCGGGAACACTGCATTTGAAAGAGAGTAATTTGTTGAGGGGGTACGAGGGCAGAATTTTGGATTTTGTATTGGAAGAGGAGGGGACGGTGGAGGACCAAGTTGCTCTTCTAAAAAATACTAAATGCAGTATTTGGGGATCCACAGGTGCGGTGACTTTAACTTATTTTACGCAGACGCCGATGTTTGCCCATCAGGCTAAGGAGTATGGCTGGAGACACCAACTAGAGTGGCATAAAATGTTGACCCACGGACATCAATACGTAAAAATTTTTGACAAATATCCTGCTGCGCAGATGTTTGACTCGCCGGTTGATGAGGTATTTGAGGAATTCAAAAGCTTTTATGCTACACTCCCTTAAGTGACAAACAAAAATTGGCCAAAGATCTACGTTTCGACTTACGACGCGTCGGTGTTTATCGTCCCCACTTTTGCATACCTTTTTAATAAATATTGGGGTGAAGACCAGGAAATTATATTGTTGTGCTATTCCAAACCCAAAGTAAAGTTGCCTAAGAATTTTCAGATTGTATCGATGGGTAAAGACCCCGGAGCTGATAATTGGACTGGGCCGCAGTATAAGATTTTGAAGAAGTTGGTGAAAGACGATTACTTGATCTATATGCTGGATGACGAATTGCCGATCGATTTTTTGAAGCCTAATATTTTTGATGACCTGTTTGGAAAAATGAAGGCCGATCCGACTGTAGGAAGGGTGGGGATGGGGTTTGGGCCGTCTTTGAACACTGGAAATTTCAAATTAATTGAACGTAAACAAAACTACGATATTTTCGAGCTGAATCAAGACGCGCCTTATCGGATTACCAGTCAATGCTCGCTTTGGCGAAGTGATTATTTTTTTAAGCATATGGTTGAGCCAAAAGATGCTTGGACGTTTGAATTGCGAGGGTCGGAAGCGGCAAAAAATGACGGCCGAAGAGTCCTGGGTACGGCTAGACAACACCCTTTCCGGTGGATTGAACATGGAGCCATATCGAGGAGAAATAACGGAAAGATAAATTTGTTGGGATTGAGACTTGACGATGTTAAAGAAATTGTTGTTAAAAAGTTACTTGATAAAGATTTGATCCAGTTCGGTCAGGATAGGGGGCCGCTGTATTCTAAGGCGGGTCTCAATTTTAAGTTTGACGATGTAAGAGAATTCAAAAATGCTCGGCAGTTTCACGATTTGAAGAGCGAGTATGGGGATTTGTATGGAGAAAGACAATCGCCGCCAATGCTGCCGCCCACTGAGTTAATTGATTCTTTCTCGTTGGGGAGAAGGGCGGCAATAGTTGTAAATTATTTTGACAGTTGTTATAAAGACCCTATTTTTTATGAAAAAGGTGAGATAGAGCAAAACGTTAAGAAAGTGAAAAAAAGAGAGTTGGGGCGATATGGAGAGACGGATAAGTGGCTCTATCAAGCTTTGGACAAATATCCCATCGATGGAAAAACCGTGGCCAACATGGGCTCAACAAGCGGCTTTTATGAAGCAGTTTGTCTGGCATATGGGAGTAAACCCATTACCATTGAGTACAATGTCCGCGGGTCGAATCATCCTAAATTAAAATTTTTAACGCCCCAAGAATATGATAAAAACCCTATTATTTTTGATGCCGCGATGTCCATTTCCTCTTTTGAGCACGATGGCTTGGGCCGATATGGAGACGCCATTGATCCTTTTGCCGATTTCAAGGCCATGGATAAGATGAGGAAAATGATCAAAAAGGGAGGGTGGTTGTTTTTGGCTGTGCCTATTGGAGTGGACAAAGTAATCTGGAATGCACATCGGGTCTATGGAGGGGCGAGGCTGCCGCTACTTTTGGCCGGGTGGCGGGTCTTGGACACGGTGGGATTTGATAGGTCGCTTCTGACTGTGGATTTGCCGGGTTTGGATGTGATTCAGCCTGTCTTTGTCCTGGAGAATACCTGAATGCCTTTACAGCAGTACCATATACCTGGGTCGGTTAATGTCAATCCGCACGAGTGCTTTAACGATCCCAAGACGTATCCCAATTTTCAACGAGAATTGGAAAAGTTTAAGGAGCTGCTGGTTGACTTGGTAGACAGACGGGCGAATAAAACATTTTATAAGTTCGGGGACGGGGACTATTATTTCTTGACAAAGAACCCGGTGGGCAGTGCCACGCCGGGGAGCGGCGCCCTCTTTAAGAAAGGTTATGATGACATTGACCATGAAGAGTTTGTAAAAAATACGATTAAGAACGACTTCGTTCTGTGCGAGATCTACCCTGAAAACAGAAGAATGTGGGCTGAGTTGTATCCGAAGAGAAAAATTGATTTTCCGGCCGAGTTTGCATACGGATTGTTTTACAATCGCTGGCTGTTTAAAACTTTTAAGGGAAGAATAGGGCTGATCGGAGCCAAAGAAAAACTTGAACTAATCCAGGAACTTTTCAAGTTTAAACAGTACCGAGACTATATTCAAATGGACGGATTTGTGGATTATATTTACTTTCCGCAAAAAGGCTCGGCAGATGACTACAATGCGACTTTGAAATATGTGGCAAAACAATTAAAGACAGCTAAAGCTGATATCTACTTGATGGGACTAGGTCATGCAAAAAGCGCAATTCTGCACCGGTTTAAAGATTACAAGAAGGCGGTGTACTTGGATGTAGGGAGCGGGATTGATGGCCTGGCGGGGATGATTCGGCAGGTAAAGCCGTATGCCGGGGACTGGATAAATTTCAGAATAGAAGGATACGACTACTCCCAAACCCATCAAGATTATGTTTATTATACCGGCTCAGGGCAGCACGTGTTTTTAAGGAGAGGTAAAAAGGACGATTTACTGGACGCGGCTTTGAACAAAGCTCGGGGAGGAATGCTCAAGCATCCGCAGTATTTTGACGTTTATCATCATCATTTCCAGTCTCTGCGGGACAAAAAAATTAAACTTTTGGAAATCGGGGTGAGAAAAGGGGGGTCATTGTGGATGTGGAAAAAGTATTTCCCGCTGGGCAAAATAACGGGTATTGATAACCAGCCTCAAGCCAAACAGTGGGAAGGGCCGAATATTGAAATTTTTATCGGTGACCAGGCGGACGCGGCTTTCTTGAGACGAGTTAGTCAAGAGGCCGGACCATTTGACATTGTTATTGACGATGGGGGCCACATGATGCATCAGGTGCGAATTTCTTTTTTGACCTTGTTTCCTTTGCTGAAGGAGACGGGCATATACGTGATTGAGGACACTCACACTTCGTACTGGCCAAATTGGGGGGGGAAACTGTACGGTGCGGAAACGACGGTGGAAATGCTCAAATCGCTGGTAGACCGGCTGCAGTGGTGGGCCTATCGCTGGCCGCATGCCGGAGAGTTTAAAATAAATAAGCCGTTAGATTATTTGGAAGCCAATCTGAAATCACTTCATTTTTATGACGGGATGTGTTTGATTTACAAAGGCCGGGTGTCCGACCCCAAGGTTTGGGAGGACGGGGTGGTGAGAGATTATGATATTTGAATTAGTTTCATATAGTTTACATTGGGCTTAATTTTGATTTTTTCTTTTGAATAGGCGATATACTCTCCACGGCTGGCGATGGATTTTCTGACGTCATCGGGAATTCGCAGTAAGCCGAAGCCGTAGTAGGCAAAGAGATTTTGCCAAAAAGTCAGCGGCTGTTCGTTGGGGTGGTGGTAATGGGCATTATCGCTTCCGGGTTGTTGAAAAGAAAACCAGATTAAATTTGAATGGGTTACCAAATTGAGTATCAACTGGCTGGAAAACGGCGGTTCGATGTGCTCGGCTACCTCGGTGCATAACACTATATCGAACTTCTTATTCAACTTGAGGGGGTCTCTGAGGTCGTGATGAATGATTTTTTTCTTCGGTATGCCCCGTTTAATGCACAGTTCAATTCCTGCCTGGGCTCCCTCGATGCCTGTAATATCGATACCTTTATCCAAGAAGCCTTTGGTGAACCATCCGGCCGCACTGCCGGCTTCCAGAACCTTAGTAAGATTCTTTCCTGTGATAATTTTGTAATACTTTTTGATGGCATTGACATAATTTCTAATTTCATTTGCATTTACATGATCTTCTTTAAAATATGCTTGAGGATAAAAATTGTCTAAGTTGAAAATATTGTAAGCCCCGGGAATATTTTGGTTAAACCACCACTTTTGGTTATTTCCAAGATACCCTTGTTCGATATCGGTTGTAAAACACGTACATTTAGTTAGTTTCTTTTTCATCATTTAATTTACGTTAAATTCTTCACTTTATTATATGAATTTTGTGCCTCTAAATTATCGGGAATGAATTTTAAAATGTTTTTGTAATTTGAGAGAGCCTCTGCGTAGTTTTTTAACTTAGTGTTGATTTTTCCTAAGTATAAATGGGCGTCTAATAAGTCTTTATTCAGAAGTAGGGTGCTTTTTAAATACTTTTTTGCCGACTCGAGATTTCCGGACTGATATTTAATTACCCCGAGCCAAAAATGGGCTAGTTCGTGTTTGGGATCAAGCTGCAAAACTTTTTGAAAGTTTGTTTCGGCTGCGGCGTAATCCTTTGCGATCAGGTGAGTTAAGCCGAGGTTGAGAAAATCGGAAGTGTTTTTGGGAGAATAGACAAACTTGCCCGTATCAGTGACGGTAATGTTTTTGGGCTTTTGACTTTGGAGGTAGCTTTTCCAGATAGTTAAATATGCCTCTTCGAGGTTTTTTACGAAGCGGGGGGTGTCAAATAAAGGATACGATTTACGGTTTCTGATGAGCACGCTGCGAATTTGCTGGAGCTTGTCCGGGTGAGTGGCCAGATCGACAGCCAGAGCCTCGTACTGGGAGAGATCACGGGTAATTAGCTGGGGCAGGCCGATGGCGGTCAAGATGCTGGCAGATACTCGGGAAGCAAAGTGATTACCCAGCAGACAAACTACCGGTACCCCCGCCCACAGGCAGTCAGACGTGGTGGTATGGCCGTTGACGATGTGGGTATCCAGGCACAGGTCGGCTAATTTGATTCTGGTTAAATGATTTTCTTTGGTGACCTTGGGGGAAAAAATAATTCGCCGGGGGTCCACGCCGTGAGATTTGGTGTATTTTTTCAAGTTTTGGGTGGAGATAGGGTTGTCTGCTAACTGCCAGAGGACGGAGTGGGGGATTCGGGTTAAGATATTCATCCAAGTTTTAAATACAGGCGGCTCGAGTTTGTATGGAGAGTTGAAGGAGCCGAAGATAAAAGCTTGATCCGGGAGCTGGAAATCCCGGCGGTCGAGTTTTTTTTGACCTGTGTATTGGGTGAAGTCATTTATCTGGTAGGTGTGGGGCATGATGACCAGCTTTTCTTGGAAATCGGCGGAATTGGGAGCCACGATGTTATCGACGACAATGTAATCGAAAAAGTCGGCGCCGGTGGTACCGGGAAAGCCCAAATAAGAGACTTGAATCGGGGCTGGGCGCATGGCGGCGGCTTTGATCATGTTGCCGCGGGTGATGCCTTTGAGATCTATTAAGATATCTACGCCGCGTTTGTTGATTTCGGATGCAACTTGAGAATATGATTTGCCCTGCAAATCTATAAATTGATCGCTTTCTTTTTTGATGCGAGCCAAAATCAAACTGCCATCTTGGGGTCCATAAGAAAATACAAGGACTTTAAACCGGCTGCGGTCATGCAGACCAAACAGGCTGGCTACTTTGTGACCAGTGGGGAAGTCGCGGAAGCCGTCTGAAAGATAGCCTAAAGTGATTCGGTTTACAGAATTGTGTTTGAAGGTAAAGCTGGTTTTTTTCACCTCTATTTGTGAACTCCAAGCCTTGGCTACCTGGAGATTTGTAGCCATATCTGCTTTGCGGATGAGATTGTTGAAGGGATCTTCCCCGACCAAATTTGAGTCGATTTTGCGACTGAGCCTGTCCAGACCGGTCCAGTCGCATGTCTGGCGTTTTAGATGGTAGTACCAAGAAAGAATCGAGGTAATCCGCTGATGTTTGGGAAATTTGCGCAGAGCGTTTTCAAGGAGCTGCATCGACTCGGGAATTTGCTGCCGGTCGAACAAGGCGATACTTAGGTCGTAATAAGGCCCGGGTTCTTGGGGATTGGTTTTTATGGCCTTTTTAAAGTAAATTTGGGCCTTTTTATAATTTCCCTGTCGGTAATATACGGCTCCCAAGTGGTGGTAAATGTTGGCCGCGTCGGCAGGCGCCGCGTCTGTTTTTAGGGCCCGGTGATAGTATTTGACTGCTTGAGTAAAGTTTTCCTGGCTTTGGTAAGCAAATCCCAGTGAGTGCAGGGCGGTAAAAAATTGGGGATCGAGCTGGAGAGCTTTTTGGAAGCACCAGATGGCATCTTCGGGTCGGTCCAGCCGGGCCAGGGTGTTGCCCAGATTGAGATAGGCGGCCGGATTTTGGGAGTTGAGAAGAAGTGACTTGCGGAAAAATATTAAGGCATCTTCGAGTTTGCCCTGCTGGGTCAACCATGCCCCCAAATCATTGAAATCTTGGTCACTTTTAGGAATTGCGTCTGACATTCTTAGTGCTATATTATAGGTGCTCAATGAAAAAAGCACTGATTACCGGAATAACCGGACAGGATGGGAGCTACTTGGCCGAATTACTTTTGAAGAAGGGCTATAAAGTCTACGGGCTGCATCGCCGGTCTAGCAATCCCAACACGGCCCGGATTGACCATTTGTATGACAACCCCCGCTATCCCTATTTTTACACCGTTTACGGGGATTTATCAGAAAGCTCCAGCGTGGCCAGAGTTATTGAGGAGGTAGAGCCGGACGAAATATACAATTTGGCCGCTCAGAGCCAAGTCCATGTTTCCTTTGAGCTGCCAGAATACACTGCCAATGTAACGGGCTTGGGGGCATTGCGGGTTTTGGAAACGCTGCGCAAGCTGAAGGCTAAAACCAGATATTACCAGGCTAGCTCTTCGGAAATGTTTGGTCGGGTTTTGGAAACTCCCCAGAGAGAGACCACGCCGTTTAATCCCTTGTCTCCCTACGGGGCTTCAAAAGCGTTTGCTTATTATGTGACCAGGCTGTATCGCGACAGCTATAAATTGTTTGCCGCCAACGGAATACTTTTTAATCATGAATCTCCCCGGCGAGGAGAGAACTTCGTATCCCGGAAAATTTCCCTGGGATTGTCTAAAATCAGGGTGGGACTGATGGATAAATTGCGCTTGGGTAATTTGGACTCGCGGCGGGACTGGGGTTTTTCCAAAGATTATGTGGAGGCAATGCACAAGATTATCGGGCACAAACAGCCTGATGACTTTGTGATTGCCACGGGCCAGACGCACAGTATCAGGGAATTTGTGGAGGAAGCGGGTCGGGTGTTGGGGATGAGGATTGTTTGGCAGGGCAAGGGAATGGGGGAAAAAGGCGTTAACGACAAAAACGGCAAAGTAGTAGTGGAAGTGGCAAGTGAGTTTTTCCGACCCAGCGACGTGGTGTTTTTGAAAGGGGACAGCACCAAGGCCAAAAGAGAGCTGGGCTGGAAGCCCAAAACCACCTTTAAAGAGCTGGTGGAAATAATGGTGAGTGCTGATTATAATCTGGCCAAAAGAATGTCCAGGATAGCAGCTTTCTGATGGAAGAAATTTATTATAAAAAGAAATTGATGGGTATTAAGATCAGGGGAGTGCCCAAGGGATCGATCCCGAGGACGCCGAAGGATTGGGCTCTGCAATTGGTAACGCTTAAGCACCCCAAGGGTACCCGCCTGGCCGCTCACTACCACCAGCCCAAAAAAAGACAAACTGCTAGGCTTCAGGAGTTCTTGTTTGTCAAAAGGGGTAAGGTGAGGCTGGATCTGTACGGGCCGGACATTGAGTATTTTAAGAAAATTTATTTGACTGCCGGACAAGGGTATCTGACGGTGGACGGGGGGTTTGGAATACAGTTCTTGCTCAATTCGGAGTTATTTGAGCTAAAGAACGGTCCGTTTGTGGAAGACAAGGTGACAATCGATGAAAAAAAGTAGTGTAGCGCAGATGGAGCCGTGGTTTGATAAGAAGGAGGCACGGGCGGTGTTTGATTATATGAAATCGGGGGGATGGATTATGGAATTTAAACAGACGCAAGAGCTGGAAAAGAGGCTGGCGGAACTTACAGATTCCAAGTACGCGATTATGACTGTCAACGGGACGGTGGCGCTTCTATTGGCCCTTAAGGCTTTGGGAGTCGGGCCGGGGGATGAGGTGGTGGTGCCAAATTTGACCATGATTGCTACCCCAAATGCCTGTGTGCTGGCGGGAGCCAGTCCGGTATTAGTTGACGTGGACCCGCAAAATTTGTGTCTGGATCTGACCGCGGCCCGAAAGCGGATTGGCTCTAAAACAAAAGCCATGATTTACGTGCCGCTCAACGGCCGAAGTCACGATATGAGGAAAGTTAAAAAGTTTTGTAAAGAGAATAAGTTGTTTTTGATCGAGGACGCGGCTCAAGCATTGGGGTCTTTCTGCCGGGGCCAGCATTTGGGTACCTGGGGGGATATCGGGACGCTATCTTTTTCCACCCAGAAAATAATTACTACCGGCCAAGGAGGGGCAATGCTGACAAACCGTAAGCGATTGGCTAATCGACTGTTGAAGATTAAAAACTTCGGCCGCCTTGGCGGTGGGAATGATACTCATGATGAGTGGGGCTGGAATTTTCGATTTACGGATCTTCAGGCGGTGGTGGGGCTGGAGCAGATGAAGAAACTACCCGAGAGGATAAGAAGGAAAAAAGAAATTTACAAAAGATATCTTGATGAACTTAAGCACATATCGCGCATCAGGTTTATAGAGACTAATCTGGACGAAACTACCCCGTGGTTTGTGGATATTTATGTAGATGAACCCGATGCGCTGGCTAAATACCTGCAAAATAAAGGGATTGGCACCAGAAGAATTTACCCGGCGGTGAGCTCTCAAAAGATATACAAAAGCAATCTAAAGTTTCCGATAGCGGAAAGATTTGCCGGCTTGGGTTTGTGGCTGCCTTCTTCGTCGCAGTTGACCAATCGCCAGATCGACCATGTAACCGGTCATATAAGAGCTTTTTTCAATAGCGTTTCTTGATCTGCTCGATGATCCAGGAGGTGGAGATGGGGAAGTCTACGTTTAAAGGCTTGCGGCGGGCTTGAGTGACTACCTTGAAGCCCAATTTTTCACCCAGCTTTTGGTGAGATCGAAGCAGGGGATCTTTTTGCAGGAGGACTACTTTGTTTGGGCGAATGGCGCTTAGGATTTTTTGGACATCGAGTTCTTCGGTAATTTCTTCGTCGAGAAGAACTACATGATCTACCATGGCTAGTCCGGCCGCTAACCTGGCCCGCAATTTTTCGGGAATGACCGGCCGCTTGGGGCCTTTGTAAAACTTGATGTTTTGGTCGGTGGCGATGCCGACCACTAAAATGTCGCCTTGCCTCTTGGCAAAATCAAAAAAGATCAGGTGGCCGGTGTGGAGCAAGTCGAACGTACCTGAGAGAAAGACTACGTGTTTGCCTTTCCTGACGGCGTTTAATTTTCGGGCGAGATGGGCATAGTTTTTGGCGATTTTTTTATCCGTGAGCATGACTTAGGTATTATGCGCTAACGAACAATAATTATACTCTAAAAATCTAGTAATTCCGATTTGATGTAACTATCTATTACTTCGGGGAGATTGAGATAGGGAATATTTAGGAGAGAGGCGAATTTTTTTTCGATCAAGTGGCCGACCCGGCACATGGAAGTGAAGGCCGAACTGTCCAGTATCTGGTAAACTTTTTTTCTGGAGAGGAGAACTGCCCGGCGGTCGATGTCGTTTTCCTTGACGGTTGAGGGGATTGCCCAATCAGCCTCGGTGGTGACGAAATCACAATAAGCCACAATGAGCATCGCCAATTGGTCAAGGTTGATTTCGCCCAGAGTCGCGTATGTAGTTAATAAGGGGTGGTTGCTAATTTCCGAGCTACTGGCCAGCTGGGCGATGGTGCTGTCAAAGCCTGCCTCAAGTAAATGTTGGCTGGACTGGCTGATTGACTGAGAGTAACCGGGCAGCCCATTTTGAGTGATCAGTTCTATTTGTTTTCTTTTGTAAAAATCGTGGACCAGTGCGGCCGAGACAATTTGTGTGCGTAGTTTTGGGGGGATGTTGAGGAGTCTGGATAAAGCGTCCGCTCGGGCCGCTACGGCTAGACAGTGATCGATTACCCGGTCCCAACTGTCATATTTTTGGTGGAGAGCCAGTTCTTTGGCAAACTTCTGTCTTAATTTTTTAAAATACTTGTTCGAGAGGGGCATTTGCATGGTCCAATTATATATAATGCCTTACTGTGGCTAGGTCGAAACTACTTAAACTCCATTTGGGATGCTGGAAGAGATACATTCCCGGATTTGTCCATGTGGACGTGTGCGATATGCCGCATATTGACTGCAAGAGGTCGGTGGATGATTTGTCTGTTTTTGCCGACGGGTCTGCGGAATTGATTTATGCTTCACATGTATTTGAGTACTTTGACAGGCAAAGGGGAGCGGAAGTGCTTAAGGAATGGTATCGGGTGCTGGCTCCCGGAGGAGTGCTGCGGATTGCGGTGCCGGAATTTGGGCAACTAGTCAAGGTGTATAGAAAAACTAAGGATATAGCTAGGATATTGGGTCCGCTTTATGGCCGGATGGAAATTGACACCAAGAAGGGAAAAGCGGTTTTGTATCACAAGACGGTTTATGATTTTGATTCTTTGGCCGAAATGCTGAAAACGGCGGGATTTAAAAAAGTAAAGCGGTATGACTGGCGTAAAACGATACACAAGGATTATGACGATTTCTCCCAGGCATATTTTCCCCATATGGACAAGGAGAAGGGAATGCTCACCAGCCTAAATGTGGAGGCTGTAAAGTGAGGGTTGAACCTGTCAAAGAAGTGGTTTATATTGGGTTATGCCAGTGAAATTTGTGGTGCGGGATTTGCAGGCTAATTCTTTTTACCATATCTACAATCGGGGGAACCAAGAGGATTTATTCGCGGACGACCAGGACCGGCGAGTGTGGCTGTGGTACTTGTTTATCTATTTGGCGCCTTTGAGTGAGGTCGAGGCCAAATATCCCGATTTGCCTCCCCGGCTGCTGTCGAAAAACTTGCACGGCGAAGCGAGTTTGGCGGCTTATTGCCTGATGTCGGACCACTTCCATATGTTGGTGCATCAGGAGGTACCTGATGCTATCCCGCGGCTGTTGAAACAAATGGTCAACGGCTATACCAGTTATTTTCATCAGAAATATAAGTCCTCCGGTCCGGTTATGCATGGGCGGTACAAAGCCGCCAGGATAGATAGTAATGACTTGGCTTCGCAGTTGGTTAAATATATCCATGACCACACTCAAGATGAGGAGTGGACCAGCTTTAAAAAGTACCAATCGGGGGAATTGAAATTGGACCAGTTTGGTTTGACCGAGGTGAATGGGGTTCGATGGGAGGCGATAAAGCACTTGATTATTGAGGGGATTTAGAGGCTATTTCAGTTACGTTAACCCGTGGTATACTTATTTGGGGCAGTATGTTGGACGACAAAAATCAAATAATTATTAAAAATATTATTAATTCTCATCTGCCGGACAGTTCATACAAAGCTTTCGTCTTTGGCTCTCGGGCTGCTGGCAGCAGCCGCCCTTTCAGCGATATTGATTTAGGGATTTTGGGATCCAAACCGGTTCCATCCAGGAACTATATCGAGCTTATAGAAGCGCTTGAAGATTCCGACCTTCCTTATCGTGCTGATGTTGTAGACTTTGCTTTGGTTTCCGATAAATTCAAGAAGCAGGCGCTGGCTAATATTATCGAACTATGAACGAATCAATCAGATTGGAGGACTTAAAATCGGCCCTAATTAAACTTAAAGAAGGTGTTAATAGGGTTAGTGATGATCTGGATCGAGATGGGGCAATCCAGAGGTTTGAATTTACATTTGAGCTGCTTTGGAAAGTTATTCAGAATTACGCAAAATATAAAGGTTTGGAAGTTGTTAGTCCGAGAGACGCCTTTCGGGTTGCGGGTGATCTGGGTCTTATAACAGATCCGTCCGTCTGGTTTGATTTTCTCAAAGATAGAAATCTTACCACTCATCTTTACAGTGAAAAGGACGCTGCGGAGATTTTTTCCCACATTCCGTCTTTTATTTCTGAGACTGAGAGGTTGATTTCCAAGATTAGCAGCGGCTCTTAAGAAATACCGGAGTGGTCGAGTTTGAATAAGTATCAAACGGGGGAATTAAAACTGGGCCGATTTGGCCTGGTGGTGGCGGCTGAAGTTGACGCGGAGGCGATAAAGCGGGTGATTATTGAGTCTTAAGTAGAGCTGACTATCCGATCTGAAATAGTATCAACCTGCCAGACGACAGTTGCGGTTAGGCCGTCGTTAGTGATGGTGCCGGTGGTCTCGAAGGGCAGGAAGCCTACTTTTCTGGCCTTGATGATTACCGGTTGATCCGAGATGAAGCTGTAGTCTTGGGTGGCTTTGTATTCACCGGCCACGTCGACGGCTTCTTCGCTCATCAACTGTGTTCCTTCTACTTCAGGTCCTCCAGCGTCGGCTTCGATGCGCACTCGGGCGCCGACGAAATTGGGATTGGGATTGTTGACTTCCAGAGTGACGGTATTGTTGATGGTGGTAGTGCCCGAAGCTTCATTTTCTACCGGTGAGGGACTGGCGCCGTCGGTGACATTGACTATGACCGATCCGCCCGATCTGTTTCTCAAGCCCACCATGTTTCCGGAGAAGGAATGACCGGTATAGGCGTGGGTGTCGGCGTCGGTGATGCTGGTGGTCCGGGCATTATTGATAAAGGAGCAGTATTTGACGTCCTGGCTGGCCGTAACCGGCATAACCACTGCTCCAAGTGGTAGAGTTTCCGGTCCGGCGCCAAAGCGGGACAGTCTGGGGGCGTCGCCGGTCTGATCGGCTTCAGCGTCACCGCGGATACCCACGCGGCGATTGGTCTGGTAGGAAGACTGGCCAGTGGCTGATACCTTGGTGACAGCACTGTTTCCCGAAACGAAACCTTCGATGGTAGTGCCGTCTCCCCTGAGGGATAATAAATAGTCCGTGTCTTCCAGGAAAGTGACGCTGGTTGGACCGGCAATGGTCGTGTCCGAGCCGGTATCAGTGCGAATGAGGGTGACCTGGCTGTTGAGAAGATCGGCCTTGAGATAGTAGTAATTTTCGGTGGTGCTGGTGGCCATGCGGATGCAGACGCCAAGCGCTCCTTGGCTGGCCCCGCCGGACGGCCAGCGGACGATCGCTTCAGCATAATGATCGTCGTTGCCGACTACGTCAGCCACGATTTTGACTACCTCGCGGCGGTCTGAGGCGCCGGGATCCAGTAGTTCGATGTAGCCGGCGCTGGCGCTGGGTATGGACAGGTTGGAACCATTTAAGGTGGCGTCCCAATCGTAGCGGGGGTCGGCTGTGGTTAGGGCTTCCGCTCCCGATGCCCGGGCGTTGATAAAATCCTCAAAGGTTTTGTAGGTGCCGCCTAAATTGTTGATGAAGGTGCAGTTGCGCAGTTCTACGGGGCCAGCTTGAAGTGAGCCGCTCTCGGTAATGGTGTTACCATCAAATTCGTCAGATGCCGCATTGCCACTTAGATCGATCCCGGCACGGAATTTGCTAAAAGTGGTGCCATAGATAAGCACGGTCTCCACTTGGCCATCGTCTCCGTCGAATCTGGTAGGAGCGCGCGAACCGATGAACAGAGGTCCGCTGCGACCTTTTGCGGTGTCGCCCGTGCCGACTTTGGCGCCGAAGGTGACACTGGTATTTCCAGATGCGCCGCTATTTCCCACTATATCGATGCCAAAATAGGGTGTGCCGTCGTCTCTAGCATCATTCATGCACGGGGTTTCGCTTGTCCCGTCATAGTAGACGGGATAGTTCCAGACTAAAACTTCATTTTGCGAAGTAAAAGTGAGTGGTTGATCGGCAGTGGTACTGCCCAGAACTAGCCTTCCCTGGACATAGAAAACTCCCTCTTTTTCGGTGATGATGCCGTAGCGGTTAGCGATGGTGCCAAAGTCGGCGTCGGACATTTCTTTGAATCCGGCCCCCTCTACCGTGTTTGTGCCGCGGGCGCGGAGTTCACCAAACCCATACATTATTTGATCAATTCCATAGGGGTTTCCCTTAACGGAGGCCGTGGTGGTCATTGTGCCGCCAAAATGACGTATGGCAGTTAGATCGACTCCGCCGCCAAATGTTTGAGACGCAGTTTTTCGGGGGTCGATGATATAACATTTCCAGCCGTCAGTTCCTAGAATGGTATCGGATCCGTCGACATACCAGGCGCTCCATACACCAGCTGAAAGTGTAGGTATAGTGGTTCCAGATCCCAGGAGTATTTTCATGGCTCCGCTTGCTCGTGTGCCGATTAGCGATGGGACTGCACATCGCATCCAAATGTATATCAGTTTCCCGGCATGGGTGGTGGAGAAATTGAGAGTCGCTCCTGCACCAATGTCGAAAGTTGATCCACGCTCGGAACCAGTGTTGTAGGACAAGCTTACACAAGCTGTCCCCTGGGCAAAATAGTCTGTTTCATTAGCGTCTGTGCCACCGATTTGGGTCCAACCCGTGAGTGAGTCGGCGGCGGTGATCTGGACGAGGTCTGTGGTGACTGTTAGGGCCATAACTACATTTTACCTAATTTAGTTTAGCATTAAACCTCATTTTTTTGGTACAATTTTTAGGATGACTACTGCCCGGTCGGTGATACTGGTATTTCTGGTAGCGATATTAATTCCGGAAGCCGTTTTTGCGGGAGGATCTTGTACTGCTAATGTCTCACCATCTTCTGTTCAGGCAAACTCGACTAACAATTTTACTTTTTCGGTGACCAATACAGGTTCCGGGACGATAACTTATATTGAGGTTCAGGTTCCGTCCAGTAACTTTATTTTTGGAAGCGGCAGTGCGTCGGGTTGGAATGTGAGCGGGAGCAGTTCTCTAAAAGAATTGACGGGGGGAACTTTGGTTTCAGGCACTACTCTTTCGTTTTCTTTTAATGTCACGGTGGGGGGAAGTGAGGCGGGAGCGGCGGATTGGCATATTAGTACTAACGACGGGACGGGAAATGCCAATTGCAGCGGGTCTTTGGGGACAGCCATTTCGGGGGTTGCTGATGTAACTGCACCTCGAATAGACGAGGTAACTGTAACTAATATCACCAGTTCTTCCGCAACATTTAACTGGGGGACAGACGAGGCTTCTGATTCGAAAGTAGATTATGGGTTGACTGAGGATTATGGGCTAAATAAAAGTGATTCGGCTATGATTACGACTCACACTCTTTCTTTGAGCAGTCTTAGCGCAGGAACAACATATGCCTATAGTGTAACCAGTACTGACGCCAGCGGGAACATAAGCAGAGCGGATCAAGGGACGATTACTACGGCTACGGCAACTTCTGAGGGGACTTCAACTGTCGCGGCAAGTCCTACGCCTACTACCGCTGCTTCGACGACTACCACGACCACGGTGACAGTGACTGGGACGCCGACGCCCACGCCGACGCCTAAGATTGACAGGACGCCGCCGACGGTTGTTGTGACGACCGAGTTTCCCAAACCCTTTGAAAAGGCGCCGACGATTGCCGGAAAGGCGACGGACGATGAGGAATTGAAGTCGGTGGAGTATTCGACCGATGACGGGGTCAACTGGCTGCCGGTAGGTGAGCTGGAAGGGGCGGGGGGGACTCAGGCTAGTTGGGCTTTTGTGCCGCATCTAACCGAGGATGGAAATTATTCAATAATCGTAAGAGCGACTGATAAGACGGGTAATATCGGTAAGTCAGAATCAGTAAATTTGATCATTGACCGGCTGCCGCCGCGGGTGGGGGGGGCTTTGTGGACGGTGGGGCCGTTTGCCCTGGTACCGGGGGAGAACGGGGCAATTGTTGTGATCGAGGGGGTGGCGGTGAGGGTAACCGTTTCTGCGGTTGGCGGGCCGACGGAGGTAGTGTTGGCAGTGGGAGGCCATGAATTTGACCTGGAGAGGTCGATGGATACGGGCTTGTGGTCCACGGAGGTGGTTTTGGATGAAGCGGGTGAGTATGCGGTGGATACTCGAGCGGTGGACGGAGCAAAAAACGAGACGGAGAGGAATTTGGGGACAATTGAAGTGCTGTCGCCGGGGCGGGTTAAAGGGGTTAAAGAGGGACAGGTGAAGCTTTTTTATCAGGATCCGCAGAGTGAGGTGTGGATTTTGTGGGATGGGCGGACATTTGGGCAGGATAATCCGATCAAGATAAATGAACTGGGGGAGTATCGGTTGATGGCGCCGCCGGGGAAGTATTATTTGGAGATTAGGGCGCCGGGATTTAAGTTGCTGAGGACGCGGATTTTTGAGCTGGATAAAATTACGCCGATTACGGCTGATTGGGAATTGGAAGCGGCCACGTTTTTCAGGATTGGGCCTTGGAAGTGGAATTGGCCGGGATGGGTGAAGCCGGTGGAGATTGATTTTGAGTCTCAAAAGAGAAGAGGTTCGACCCCAAACGAATTGACAGGCAAAAAAGCACCAGGGTTTAGTTTGCCGGGGACGCTGGGAGAGGCGACGGTGATTGATTTGCGAGGGGGGGCGGCGGTAGTAAGTTTTGTAAATACCTGGTCGCCTACGTCTGTCGAGCAATTGGGAGTGTTGGATGAACTGCTGTATAACCGGGAAATAGACGGGTTGGTGGTGGTGCCGCAGGAGGGATTGGCAAAAGTCAAGGTATTTGCCAAACGGGGAAATTACCAGTCCGGTCTGCTCGTGGATGCTGATGGAGATTGGGTGGAAAAGTATGGATTGACTGCATTGCCGGCTCACTTTATTCTGGATAGAAACGGGGTGGTGAAACTGGTGATGGTAGGAGTGTTTAATAGAGAAGAGTTGTTATCTGTCATGTCCAAGGTGAGGTAAAAAACTTGTGTATTTACTAGCTCAATTTTTGCTTATCAATGGGCATTTTACTCTGAACCTTTTGGCGGGGCTGGTGTGTTTTGCCGTGGCCTGGCTGTATTTTGACGCCTGGACGGGTCGGCATGACATGAAGGAAGGGACAAAGTCCTTGGGATTTGGGCTGATGTCGCTGTCTTTTGTGATCCATGCGACGGCGATTGAGCAGAGCTTATTGAAAACATCGCTACTAGGCCAAGACACAGTGATGTGGCTGACGATGGCATTTAGGTTGGCGGGGTATGGAGTCTTGGTGGTAGGCCAGCTGATTGACCCGATTCAGCCCCTACCCAGTTATAGGAAAGCCAAGGCGGCGCTAATACTTCCTTTGGGGCAGATGTCGCCCTTTGCTTACCCGGTGATGGCGGTCGCTACAGCTCTTTTGTATTTACACAGGGCGACGGTGGGATTGGAGAATCACTTGAAGCCCATCAGCTGGAGTTTATTTATATTGGCGATCTCGGAACTTTTGGGATTGGCCACTTTGTTTCGGGGGGCGACGGATGTAGGGGTGGCCAACCTGGCGGCACCGTTTGGCCCTTTGTGGTTGGCTGAGCACATTGTGCTGATTATCAGCATGGCGGTTTTGGGAAAGTGGGTGTGGGGGTATCTGGTGAAGCGGCTGGAGACACAGCTGTTGATGATCTTTACAACCACTACTTTGATAGTGTTTTTGGTTACGGCTATCTTTTTTTCCACCACGGCGATTACCAACTCGAGGGATGAAACTCTGGTAAATTTGCAGACCAATGTGAGGGTGTTAGGCTATGCTATCGATGGGATGAAGGCGACACTTTTGTCTGACGGGGAAGTATTGGCCCAGAATTCGGAAGTAGTAGCGGCGGTTCTCGCTCGGGACCGGAAAGTATTGGGGGAGATAGCGGAAAGAGCGGTGCTGGCTAAAAGACAGACTTATTTGGTGGTGGTTAACAAAGAGGGAGAGATATTGGCCCGGCCGGATGATCCGGATAAGCTGGGAGGATCAGTTTCTGATGAGGCTCTGGTTAAAAAAGCTTTGGGGGGAGAAGGGGCAAGCTCGATAATTGTAACCCAGGGGGCGATGACTCCGGAGGTGTCGGTGCGGTCGGCGGCACCTATAAGATCGGCCGGGGAAGTGGTGGGGGCGGTGGTGGTCGGGACGGCAATTGACAACGCTTTCGTGGACGGGTTGAAGGCGGCTACGGGATTGGAGGCGTCGGTGTACGGAGACAATATCCGATCGGCGACGACTTTGGTGGCGGCCGACGGTAAGAGCCGGTGGGTGGGGATATTGGAAGAAACGACGGAGGTGAAGAAACGGGTGCTGGGGGAGGGCAGAGAATTTGCCGGGGCGGTGAGTGTGCTGAACGTGCCGTATTACGGCGGATATGCGCCGTTAATTGATGTGGAAGGAAAAGCCGTGGGGATGTTGTTTGTAGGCATGCCGCAGGTAAATTTGCTGCAGGCGGCGGCCAAATCCATCGAGCGGACTTTTGTGGTGACGGCCTTCCTGCTGATTTTGTCGGTTTTTCCGGCGTACTTGGTATCCAGATATATCATCGATCAGATTAAATGACCATAGGTTGTATATTAATTGTATGGTAGTAAAAAAATTTGCTGAATTATTAGGCTTGGGAGTATTGGTGGTAGGACTGGGGTTGACGTTGGGTACCTGGATGGTAACCAGTCGGATGGTGGGTGACCAAGTGGCTGCGGAACAGATGCGGGGTGTGGAGCTGATGGAAGAGAAGCTGAAGTTAGTGGTCGAGCACTATGAAGTGGTCTTATCTGGAGTTAAGGGCTTGTTTGCGGCAAGTGTGGAGGTAGAACGGGATGACTTTAGTGATTATTTTAATGAGGTGGATATGTTGGGTCAGTATCCGGGAGTTTATTCGTTTACATATGTTTCGCGAGTGCAGGATGGGGATGCGCGGGACTTTTTGGCCGGTCTCAGGCAGGAATTGAGCGAGGCGGGGCTGGCGGGTCAGGTGAGAGAGGAACTGGCGGATACGCCGGAGCATTATTTGATAAACTATGTCGCCTATGTTCACGAGTTGCCCCCCGTGGCATATGGGTTAGATTTACAGGTGGATGAGGTGAGAAGGAAGGTGTTGGAGAGAGCCCGGGATACAGGTAAGATGACGGCTTCGGGCCCGATTGTGATAGTGGGGCCGGAGAGCCCGGGGTTTATATTGTCTTTACCAATTTACCGAAACGGAGTTGCCAAGGGAACCGTGGAGGAGAGAAGGCAAGCGCTGGCGGGATGGGTAAATGCGGTGGTGCTATACAAAGATTTGTTTGAGAGGGTGCTGGCGCCTACGGAGCAGATGGAGGTTCATGTGAGTGAGGGGGGACAATTGATTTATGACGCTGACCGCGATGATGGCTACCATTGGCATAGAAATCTAACTTCCAGGATTATTACGGTGGGGGGGAGAGAGTGGCAATTGGAGTTTTTGACTACTAAAAAGATCGTTGGCGGGGTGGAGAGCGGCTTGCCGGTTATAGTCTTGCTGGCGGGGGTGACTGTCAGCTCACTCTTGTTTGGGATGACGTATGCGTTGTCGAGTGCCCAGGTAAGAGCGGAGCTGATAGCGGCGGGTATGACTTCTGAATTGGAGAAGTTTAAGCGGGTGGTAGAAAATACCTCGGAGCACGTGATGATTACCGATAAAGAAGGTCAAATCTTGTTTGCCAACGAGGCGGCGCAAAGGACCACCGGCTATAGCTGGACCGAGATGCAGGGACATACGCCGAGGTTATGGGGTAAACAAATGCCGGCGGAGTTTTACAAGAAAATGTGGCACCAAATTAAAGATCTGAAGCAAACTTTTGAGGGGGAGCTAACTAATAAACATAAGAATGGTGAGAGGTACCCTGTCTGGGTGAGTATTTCCCCGATTTTGGGACGTGAGGGTCAGGTGGAATATTTTGTGGGAGTGGAGCGGGATTTGACTCGGGAGAAGATGGCGGAGGTGAGCTTGAAGCAGGAGAGAGATACCGCTCGGGCGATTGTAGACACCATGGGTGAGGGGCTGATCGTAGTGGACGACACTTACAGGATCACCAGGATCAATCCGGAGGCTGAAGGCTTGCTGGGGGTGAAATCGGAAGAAGTGGAGGGGCAGAGGTGGTCGGATGTGATCAAGGCTTATGAAGGAGATCGGGAGATACCGTTTGAGAAAAGGACGTTTACCCGAGTAATCGGGAGCGGGAAGACTATGGTGACGGAATTGGACGCAGATCATTACTATGTAAATCGGGCCGGGCGTAAGTTTCCGCTGGTGTCGGTGACGGCACCTTTTACTGAGCGGGGGATTAGGGGGGCGGTTAAAGTGTTTAAGGATGCAACGGATGAAAAGGAATCGAAGAGTATTCTGAGGGCGCAGGCCAGCGGGGTATTGGAAAACGCGGGGGAAGGGATAGTTTTGACAGATGAGAAGGGGCGGATTACGTTTGTCAACCCGGCTTTTGAGCGGATGACGGAGTATGTAAATGACGAGGTGGCGGGCAAGGTGTTTGCTGAAAGTTTCCGATTTTATGATACTTACGAAAAATTACTGAGCCCGGTGGAGCTGGCGGACGCGGCGGCGGTAACGGCCAGGCGACAGGAGGTTAAAGTGCAGGTGGAGTCCAAGTCGGGCAAAAAAGTCGCTATAGTAATTAATGCGGCGCCTTTGAGGGTAGGAGATGAGTTTAGGGGGGTGGTAAGGATGATTCATGACTGGTCTGAAGATCTGGCCCTGCAGAGACAGAAAGATGACTTTTTCTCCATTGCCAGTCATGAGCTGAGGACGCCGCTGGCGGTTATTTCCGGAAATTTGGATACGGTGCTGGCTGGATATGGAGGAAGTAAAATAACTGCGGGAGACAGGCAGCTGCTGCGGGATTCGGAGACTGCAGGGGACCGGCTGATTTCTATGGTGAACAACTTTTTGAACGTGTCCAGGCTGGATCAGGGCCGAGTTAAGATAACATTGAAGGAAGTGGATGGATGCGGGGTGGTTGGGGGGGTGGCCAAAGAGATGAAAGCGCTGGCCCAGCAGAAGGGTTTGAGGTTGACTTATGTGTGTAAAAAAGGTCGAGAGAAGATCAGAGCCGATGAGAACCTGCTGAGGGAAATTGTCGTGAATTTGATTGGGAACAGTATTAAATTTACCCAAAAGGGAGGAATCAAGCTTGAAGGGGGGGTTAAGGCCGGGAGGCTGGTCGTTCGATTGACGGATACGGGGATTGGAATCGCGGCGGAAAAGCAAAAGTTGCTATTTCAGAGGTGGCAACAGGCCATGGAGAGGACACTGTCACGGGAGGGAGGGGGGACGGGACTGGGATTGTATATTTCCCGGGAGTTTGCCAGAATGATGGGCGGGGACTTGACCCTGGTTAGAAGCAGTGTAAGTAAGGGGTCGGTGTTCGAGTTGACGCTTCCTATAGTTAAGAAGGGCCTTGCGGGTACTAAAAAGAAGGCGGTATAGTTGTCTTATGGCTAAGGTATTGGTGGTGGAAGACGAACCATTGGTGGCCCGGATGATGGAGAAGGCTTTGAAGACTGACGGACTTGAGGTGGAGGTGGGGATTATGGGTAGGGAGGGCCTGGAAAAGGCTAAAAACACTAAGCCTGATCTGGTAATTTTGGATATAATGATGCCGGAGCCGGATGGGATTGAGGTATTGGAAAAGTTGAAAGCCGATTTGGAAACCGCAAATATTCCGGTGGTGATTCTTACAAATTTGTCCGGAAAGCATGATAGGGAATTGGCACTCTCAAAAGGGGCGGCAGATTATTGGGTAAAAAAAGATCTTAATCTGGCGGAGTTGGGTAAACGGGTTAAAACGGTTTTGGAGAAAAAGAATGGATAGTGTGACTTTGCATAGCGCCCTGTCTTTGGCAAGCGCAATTGAGGGGTACGTGTTTTTGGTGCTGGAGCGGGAAACCGGTTTGTCTTCTGACGGCAGGGAAAATTTGATGGCTGCTCAGATGGCTATAAAAGCTTTGAAAGCTAAACTAGTTGAATTGGCAAAGTGACATGGCAAAAATATTAATAATCGAGGATGACCCGCTGGTGGCTCGGATGTACTCGAAAGTATTGGGGTTTGAGGGGTTGGAGGTGGAGATTGCCGAGAACGGATTGGAAGGACTGAAGAAGGCCCGGGCTAATAAACCTAATTTGATACTGTGTGACGTGATGATGCCGAAGATGAACGGGATGGAGGTATTAGACGAGCTGAAAGCCAACCCGAATTTGAAAGATGTGCCGGTTATTATGCTGACGAACTTGTCGGGGACGCAGGATGCCCAGGTGGCGCTGGCTAAAGGGGCGGTGGCGTATATGGTTAAAAGCGAGTACAAGCCTCGGGAAGTGGCAGTTAAAGCTAAAGAGATTGCGACGGGACATGGCTAGAATACTGATAGTTGAGGACGACCCTTTGATAAGCCGGATGTATCAAGCGGTGTTTAAGTTTGAAGAGTTTGAGGTGGATATGGCCAGGAACGGAGAGGAGGGGTTGGAAAAGGTGCGAAAATTCAGGCCAACGCTGGTGCTTTTGGATATCATGATGCCCAAACTGAATGGGCTTGATGTGCTGGAGGAAATGAAGTCTGATCCGAAACTGAAAAAAATACCGGTCGTAGTTTTGACTAATCTTTCCGGGATGAAGGATGCGGAGACGGCACTGGAGCTGGGAGCGGTGAAGTATATTGTTAAAACGCAGAATAAACCCAAGGCAGTGGTTAGACAGGTTAAAGAGATTCTGGCGGGGTATACCCGGGGAGAGGTGCCCAAAGCGGCTTGAAATATGGATGAGAGAATACCGATGGAAAAACGGAACAAGAGAATGTATGTGGGGGGAATTGTGCTGGCGGTATTGATTTTGGCGGCTGTCGGGGGGGTGGGGTGGTTGAGGTCACGGTTGGAAACCGAGGTGGTTAAAACGGGACCGGCGCCTACGCTGGCGCCAGCGGAATCAGATGGGGAGGAGACGATCGGATTGAATCGGGAAGAGATAAGCTTGGAGGTTCTTAACGGTTCGGGGGTGGCGGGTGCGGCGGGAAAGACGGCGCAGGAATTTGAGGACTTGGGATATATAATAGTTAAAACAGGTAACGCGGAGGACACGAAAGGAAACAAGTTGTATGTCAGTTCGGAGCTGGCCGATCGGATAAGCTTACTTTTGGCGGACGTAAAAGAAAGTTTAGGGATTGAGTCTTTTGAAGTACTAGTTGACTCCAGCGCGTCGGCGAGAATAATATTAGGACAGTAATGTATAACCATTTGCTGTATTTGGTATATTGGGGAGTAAACGCGGTGGTAATATATGCGGCGGGAAGCCTGTCGGGGGGGGCGGTAGAATTGGGCGTGAATAAATTTGTGCCTCTTGAGGCGGCGGTGTACGGAGGATTTTGGATGACGTTTATTGTCTGGACGGTATGGGACTTTGCAATAGCCAGAGGTTACAAGCTGGGGACGGGAATGACGGGGATGGTCTATTTTTTGGCGGCAAATGTGTTGGGAATGTGGGCGGTAACTAAGTTGGGGGTAATCACCGGCATCAGAATATCCGACTGGCTGTGGCTGGTGGGCATGGCCCTGGTTTGTAATTTTGCCCAACGCTTGGTGAGGGAGCGGCTGGCGGGAAAAGTTAAGCCGTTTGTGTAGTTTGTGTGGCTGGGGATTTGGAAAACAGGGAGGAGAATACTCCACGGAGGAAATAGAGGAGCATGGGGGCGAGTAGAGCGAGGCCGGCCAGAGAAATTGAGAGAGACCATTCGGTGGGGACGACCTGGGCGCCGGTAGCCAAGTCCTGGAGGGCGTAAAGCTGCATCAGACCCACCAGGACAAGAAGTATTCCGCCTTTGGCGTAGTGACTGTCGTCCCAGAAGGAAAAGAGTAAGAGGGGGGTGAGGAAAAACCCCAGGGCGCGAATGAAAATGGAGGCGGTGGTGAAAGCATATTTAGTAAATATTTGAGGATCTAAAAGATAGTGGAAGGGGGTGGCCAGGGGGAGATCCAGGGGATTAACCAGGGCGTCTAGGACGTAGGAGAGGATAAACAACCCGACGATGATAACTAAGACTACCTCTTTTTTCATACTTCGGCCGACACGGTCTTAAAAGACATTGTCGAAGTAATTGTAAGTGAGACTAGCCCGGTTTGTCCAGTTGGTGGAGAAGCTGGATGAACCGCGCACGTAGCGGTAAGCGCCGGAGCTTTCTTCGCGCTGGATAAACCAGGCGCCGGTTTTGTCTACGAAGCCGTAATAGGCGGGGGAGGAGGCGTCGTCTATTTCGGTGATTTTGTAGCCGTCGGTGGGCTGACGCTCTGCGGGATCGATTTTGTTGCCGGCGGTATCTTTGAGAGCGACGGTGCCGGGGCCGGGGACGGATCCGAAAAAGGCGGCTTCGGCCCTGCGGGTAAAGATGGCGTAGAAGAAAACGGTGGCGCCGGCTGAGCCGATGATTTTGAGAAAGGCCCGGCGGTCGACATCGAATGTCTTATGAGCTGGGGGAAGTTCTTCTAGGGGTTCGACCTCTTCTAGTGATGGGACGGACTTTTTTTTGGGAACGAGGGGCAGCTTGGGAATGGTAATGGCTCGGCTGGTGGTGGGACCGACGGCGAGGGCAAAGTAGACAAACAGGGGGAAAAACAGGGAAGCGGCGACCAGCTGCTCGATGGAGCCTGCCGAGATGAACCCGGCAAATACCAAAAGACTGACAACAACAAAATTATAGTAAAGGAAAATTTTTCTCATGGGAGTTGGTCCGAGAGGGTGGCATATTGTGAGAATACCCATCCGGAAGAGCTGGCGTATGATATTTGATACCAAAGCGGTGTAGAGTCCAAAAGAGGGAAAACGGCACCTACGGGGACTTTACCGAGAATGGCGGAATCTGATGCTGGAAGTTCTCGGACATTTACTAATGCTTGGGGATCGGGGTGAGTGATGGTCAAGGTAACAGAGGGCAAGGTGGGGGTGGAGGTGGGCTGGGGAACGGAGAGGACTAAGGGGTTAGGAGTGGGAAGGAGAATCTTTTGGCGGCTAACAGATTTGAGCCCCAGTCCGAAGAGAGGGATAAACATGAGCGCCAGGATGGTGAGTTGAAGCTTTCGGCCTTTGAAGGTGAAGTCGGGGGTGTAGCCGCGGCGGAACAAACGCTGAATGAGGGCGGCGACCAGATACAAAGTTACCGGCAGAAAGGCCAGTTGAATGGGGTTGGTTATGCCGCTTAAAGAAATAAATAAGGCCAGGAGAGTGCAAATTGCCAGAAATGCGGTGCTCATATGGGTTTTACTAATTGAGCGCTGACCCAGCCAAAAATACCGTCGGGTAACTGAACCTGGTACCAATCTTTTTGGCGGCTGGTGAAGGGGTAAACTTTGCCAAATTCCAAATGGGATACTACCTTGGAAGAAGCCAGAGGAATCTCGTAAACGTCTATTTGGGAGAAGCGGGAATCGGAGATAGTAATGGATTGGGCGGCAGTAGTGTCCAGGTCCGGCAAGACCGCGGCTAGTCCGGCTGGGGGGGGAGTAACCGCTGAGCCCAGAATTTGGCGGCGGAGGGTTTGGTTTTCGGCTTGAAGACTGGCCAACTGCTGTTCAATTTGGGTTAGACGTTCGGAATCGGTACCTGAATTTGGTGAGCTGGGGGACATGTTGGCTGTTGGAGCGGGGCTGGGAGGCTGGAGACGGCGGTATATCAGAAATAGCCCCGCCAGATTTGAGATAAACATGGCAAAAGTAAACAGCGCTAGCCAATTTATTTTGGGTCGGGGGAACATGAATTTAGTGTATCATAATTGAATATGGACAGATGGATGGGAGACGTCTTGCAAATGGCGGCGATAGGGGTAGTAGTGGCCGGGGTGTTTTCATTTATTATTGGTCCGTACAGGATCGGCGGGGATTCGATGGAGCCAAACTATAGCAGTGGGGATGTGGTGATGGTGGATAAAATCAGCTACAGGTGGAAATCTCCCCAGGCGGGAGACGCAGTTATTATCAAGACACCCTATGGAGTAATGCTCAAGAGGATAATCAGGGGGACGGGGGAGGGGGGATATTGGGTGGAGGGTGATAATAAAGAGAAGTCGACGGACAGTCGGGATTATGGAGCGGTGCCGGGCAGTAATGTCATCGGGAAGGCGGGCATTAAGATATGGGGATGGTGGAGGTAATAGTATGAGTGTGGGTAAATTTTCGGGGTGGAAAGGGGAGTTGTATTATAAGGGGGAGTGGCAGGAGGCTTTGTTTGAAAAATGTGTCGCGGTGGTGGGCAGCCGGCGGATGACCAGTTACGGGGAGCGAGTGATCGAGAAGCTAGTGCCGCAACTGGTAAATGAAGGGTGGACGATTGTGTCGGGGTTTATGTACGGGGTGGATCAGGCGGCACACCGAACGTGTTTGGAAGTAGGTGGTAAGACAATAGCTGTTTTGGGATGGGGGATAAATGAGACACTAGATGCTAGTGATCAGATCTTGGGAGATCAGATAATTAAGTCCGGGGGGCTGCTAATTTCCGAGTGGGAGGATCAGAAACCGGCGCAGTGGACGTTTCCGGCGCGAAACAAGATTGTGGCCGCAATGGCGGAGCGAATTTATGTGATCGAGGCAGCGAGCAAGAGCGGGGCGTTGATCACGGCTGAGATGGGGAGAAACTTGGGGAAGGAAATTTGGGCGGTGCCAGGACCGGTGACGTCGGCGGTATCTGCAGGGACTAACTGGCTCATTAAAACGGGACGGGCCAAGATGTGGGTGCCAGGGGAGAGTATAAGTAGAGGTACTAAAACGGGTGATTTATATATTTTGTTACAGAATGAGACATTAACTGTGGATGAGCTGGTGAGAAAGACCGGCAGATCGGTGCAGGAAGTGGGATCGGAGCTGACCATGATGATATTGTCGGGGGAAGCAGCGGAGGAAGAGGGAAAGTATTATTTGGTTGAGTAGGTATGATATAGTGTGTGTATGATTGCATGGAGAGAGATGGCATCAAGATTTTGGCATGCCGATTCACTGGCGAGATTTAAACAGGGGTATGAGGTGGTTACAGTGACTCATAATGACGGCTTGAGACCGAAGAGGGGGAGATATTTTCGGTGGGATGTTGAGCCGAACGGCTATAATAAGTATCTGGCTGATTTTGTGAACAAAATGGCCATATTGGCCGGGGAAGTGACAGTGGGAGCTGTGGCACTGGGTCATGTGTTAAAGTGAGTGAGGAATGCTGGTAAAGGTGAAGAGCGTGGCAAATGTGGGACTGGAAAGCTATGGAATTGACGTGGAAGTAGATGTGGCGGACCAGGGATTTCCGGGGTTTAACATCGTGGGGCTGGCGGGGAAGGCTGTAGAGGAGGCTCGGGAGAGAGTAAAGACGGCGATTAATAATTCCGGTTTGGACTTTCCGCCCAAGAAGATTACGGTCAATTTGGCGCCGGCGGATTTGCCGAAGGACGGAGGGGCGTATGACTTGCCCATTGCGATGGGGATTTTGGCTGCGAGCGAGCAAATCCCAAGCCTCAGTTTACAAGCCTCAATTTTTTATGGCGAACTGTCGCTGGATGGAAGCTTGAGAAGTACAAAGGGAGTACTGCTGGTGGGATTATTCGCGAAGAAAGGTGCCGTTTTTGTCCCAGTTGAATCGGCTAATGAGGCGGCGGTAGTAGAGGGGATAGGAGTTTATCCGGTGAGGAATCTTAATGAGCTGGTGGACCATTTGAACAATGTAAAAGAGATTAAGAGATTGAGCAATTTAGAGATTAAGGAGTTGGTAGATGACGTGTCGGTGGAGTTTGATTTGGCGGAGGTGGCGGGGCAGGAGCAAGCCAAACGGGCGTTAGTTATAGCGGCCGCCGGAGGGCACAACTTGCTGATGTGGGGTCCGCCTGGTACTGGTAAGACCATGCTGGCTCGGGCTATGCCGGGGATTTTGCCGCCCATGGGAGTGGCGGAGGCGCTGGAGACGACGAGAATTTATTCGGTGTCGGGACTGCTAGATCCCGGGGAGTCTCTTTTGCGGCGGCGGCCGTTTAGGTCACCGCATCATGGAATATCGGCGGCCGGGATGGTGGGGGGAGGGACTAATCCAATGCCTGGCGAGGTGTCTTTGGCGCACTTGGGGGTGCTGTTTTTGGATGAGATGGCGGAGTTTCCTCGCTCGGTGCTGGAATCTATGCGCCAGCCGATAGAGGATGGGATGGTGGGAATTGTCCGGGCGGCGGCGCATGTGGAATATCCGGCCAGTTTTACCTTGCTGGCGGCAGTTAACCCCTGCCCGTGCGGGTACTTGGGACATCCCAGACGGGCATGTAAGTGCACGGACAAAATGATTAGAAAATACCGGGCCAGGATTTCCGGGCCGATATTGGACCGGATTGACTTGCACGTACAAGTGCCGGTGGTGGAAATTGAGAAGTTGGCGCAGAATTCAAAATTCAAAAGTCAAAATTCAAAAGAGATTAGAAATTTGGTGGTAGGGGCCAGGAGATCGCAGGAGAAAAGATTTGGCGGCGATGGAATCTACACTAATTCCCAGATGCGTAACAAACATGTGAGAAAGTATTGCAAACTCGATGGAGAGGTGGAGCGGCTGCTGCGGATGGCGGTGGAGAAATTTGACCTTTCGGCCAGAGGATATTTTCGGCTCATCAAAGTGGCGCGGACTATTGCAGATTTGGAGAACTCGGAGAACATCGCGGCCAAACACATGGCAGAAGCTTTGCAGTATAAGCAATTGGCTTAGCGCCTTTGGTGAGAAACAAATAAGTTGAGGCTATGGCTGTTTATCATCAGGAAAAACGAATTTGGGACCCGGGGTTGTTTGATGACCCGCCAAAAGAATGGCGGGTAAGTTCGGTGGGGGCATTGCTTTGTCCGTGGGGTTATGATCTGGGGTTGAGGGAAAGAGCCAGGATTTTGCTGGTGCGAAGGGTCGAGGATGGGCTGTGGGGCCTGCCGGCAGGCAGAATTGAGCCGGAGGATGAGTCGGCCAAGGCGGCTATGAGAAGAGAAGTATTGGAAGAGACGGGAATTGAGATTCCCATTGGGGAGTTTAAACTGTTTCAAGAGATATACCATCCTGGCGGCACTAAGGTGAGGTTTATTTATCAGGCCCAGCTGCCCAGGGATCTATCGCGGGAAATCGAGAAGCTGAGCGAGGTGTTCGTTGATCCGCCCGGGAGTGAAACAGACAGATTGTCTTTGGTTTCGCTGGGATCAATTTCTCTATTTGAGCAAGAGGCGGCTAGGTACATGCGGCCGGAAGTATTGAGGGAGATTCTGTGGTGTTTAAATATTTCCAGGTGAGTTGGTATGATGATTGAGATATGAAGAAATGGTGGGGGATAGCGGTGGTGCTGGTCGGATTGGTGTGGCCGGGAGGAGTGAGGGGCGAGTCGGGATTTGAGATAAGGCGGTTTGAAACTCAAATTGAGGTGGAAAGGAATACCAAACTGAAAGTGGTGGAGCGAATCGATGTGGAATTTTATGAGCCGAGGCACGGGATTTATCGAAACATTCCGGCTGAAAGAATCAAGGTGCTGGAGGTGGAGGATGAGAAGCAGGTGAAGTACAAATATAGCGCGAAGCGGACGGGGGGCATGATGGAGGTTAAGATCGGCGATCCTCAGGTAACGATTTCCGGTATCAGAGTCTACATCATTACCTATGAGGTGGAAGATATGGTGAAGAGATATGCGGATCATGATGAAGTGTATTGGAATGTGACCGGTTCGGATTGGGAGGTGCCGATTCGGCAGGCGACGGCGGAGGTAGTGTCTCCATGGGCAGAAATAATCAAGACAACTTGTTATGAAGGCGTGCCGGGGAGTCGGGAGGGATGCCGGGTTGTGGGGAGCGTTTTTTCGGCTAGAGGAGAGGTGGGGCAGGGGAAGGATATGACTATTGTAGTAGGGTTGGATAAAAATAATGAGCTAATCTGGCCGGCTTGGTGGGCGAAAGTCTTGCGCGATTTCTTGAGATATGGGCTGGCACTAATACCAGGTTTGGTTATGGGAATGGTGTGGTATATGAAAGGTCGGGATGTGCGGTACAGGGATGATAATGTTTATGCTCCGGACTTCTCGAAGGGACAAGAAGTAGTGCCCGCATGGCAAAGGGAACATTTGCCCTTGGTCTATACGCCGATTAGGGGTCTGACCCCGGCGGAGGCGGGGACGATAATCGATCAGAAAGTGGACATTGCCGACGTGGTGGCGGAGATTGTTGAGCTGGCTCGGCTGGGGTATATTGAAATTAAGAAAGTCGAGAAAAAGAAGTGGTTGGGTAAAGACGTGGACTACTGGTTTGTGGCGTCGGGCCGGGATAGGGCGGGGCTGAGGGAGTATCAAAAGATGTTGCTGGAAGACATTTCGCAGACGGGGATGTTTGGCCCGGGGCCGGAAAAATTGGCAACGGTATACGGGCATAAAGCGGGGGAGATGGCCAAGAAAGTAACCGCGCTGTCGGAAATGAAGGGTAAATTTTATAGACATCTGGAAAACTTTAAGGAGAGCTTGTACGACTATTTGGATAAGGGGGGAATATTTGACGGCCGGCCGGATAAGATTCGATTTGGGGTGGTAATGGCGGTGATAATTGTGACAGTTGTGGGAGCGAGATTTGGGCTGATGACTGGCTTGTTTGCCTGGGCAGGAGATAGGTTGTGGGGCGGATTGTTTTTGGTGTCTTGTGCGGCGGCTGTGGGGTTTGCATACTTTTTGCCTCGGCGGACGGCCAGGGGGCATGCGCTGTACCGGCAATTGGTGGGGCTGAAGTATTTCGTGGGGGAGGGAAGGTGGCGGTATGAAATTGGGGAGAAGAACTTATTTTTGGAGGAGATTTTGCCGTTATCCATTTCGTTGGGGGTAGTGGGAAAGTTGACGGCGGAAATGAAGGAACTGGGAATGGAGCCGCCGCGATATGCGGGAAACATGTCGGGGGGACAGTTTAGCAGTTTTGGGGGTTATGTGGGGAAGACGCTGGCGTATCAGGCGAGCCGGGGGTGGAGCGGGGGATCGGGGTTTTCCGGCGGATCTTCTGGCGGCGGAGGAGGTGGGGGAGGGGGAGGAAGCTGGTGAAATGTGGGGTTAGTGAGATATGAAAAAACTTAACCGTGAGATTGGAAAGATAGGTGAACTGGCAGCTGAGGAGTTTTTGGTGAAAAAGGGGTTCGAAGTAATTTTGAGAAATTTTGGTACTCGATTCGGAGAAATAGATTTGGTTATGAGAGATAAAGGTATCCTGGTGTTTGTGGAGGTCAAGGCCAAAAAAGGGTTGGTATTCGGGATGCCGGAGGAAATGTTTACCCGGGGGAAGTTCGAACGGGTAAAACGGATGGCGACGGTGTATTTAAAGGGAAAAGATGTGCCCTGCAGGATAGATATGGCGGCGGTGGTGTTGGATGGGCAAAATCAACCTGTTTCCGTGAAGCATTATGAGAATGTGGTGATGTAGTCGGGAGCAGTCATTGCGACATTGTAACGATCGTAATAAAGTGGGAAATTTCAAGATGGGGGTTGGAAGAGCTTTTGTCTGAGAGCGAAAGTTGATCCTTCTCCGACCATTTCATCGATAGCGGCGACCATGGCTTCGACGTCTGGCATTTGGTCAGGGGTGGCGAGTATGAGTAAGGATCGGATGAGATTGAGAATCTGTCTGCGGTTTTGTTCGGAAACTTGGTGACCAAGTTCGTGAAGGGCTGAAGCGGCGGCAAGACCAGGTGTAGCTGTGGGACTGAGATTGGCTGTAAGCATGGCCGCTTCGAGAAGTTCTTCAAACGAGTAACTGTTTTCTGGTCGGGTCATTGGGCGACTTTAATGCCCATGGATCGGGCAGTACCCAGGACTGTTTTGAGAGCGCTGTCCAGAGAGTCGGTGTTTAGATCGGCCAGTTTTTGGGCGGCGATGTCGCGGGCCTGATCGAGGGTAAGGGTGCCGGCGGTTTCGCTTCCTGGTTTTTTGGAGGCTTCTTTTAACCCTAAGATTTTTTTAATCATGGCTGAGACGGGGGGAAGTTTAGTGACGAAAGTGAATGAGCGGTCTTCGTAGACAGTGATGACGGCGGGGATGATGTTGCCTTTCTGATCGCGGGTCTTGTCGTTGTAAGCCTTGACGAAGTCCATGATATTTAGGCCGTGCTGGCCGAGGGCCGGACCGACGGGGGGTGCCGGTGTGGCTTCGCCTGCGGGAAGGTTGAGCTTGAGGACGACTTTGATTTTTTTTGGAGCCATATGATTACGGATTAGCTTCTATATTTTCTTTACCTGTAAGAAATCTAATTCAACAGGAGTTTCCCTGCCAAAGATGGAAACGAGAACCTTTAACTTTCCGTGCTCTTCGTCGATTTTTTCAATAGAGCCCAAAAAGTCGGTAAACGGACCGTCGGTGATTTTGACAGCTTCGCCGATGGAGAAGTTGGTTTTGAATTTGGGGGCGCCCAGAGAGGCGAACTGCATAATGGCTTCGACTTCAGATGGCGAGAGGGGGGTGGGTTTGGAGCCAACGCCAACGAAACCGGTGACACCCTGGGTGGTACGGACGACCAGCCAGGAATCGTCGTCTACGGACATTTTGACCAGGAGATAACCGGGGAAGATTTTTTCGCGAATTTCGGATTTTTTGCCGTGGCGGATGATGATTTTGTTTTGGGTGGGGATCATGAGTTCGAAGAACTTGTCGGTTTGGCCCAGAGTAGCGATTCTTTGGCGAAGGGTTTCTGCGACACGGGCTTCGTGGCCGGAGTAGGTGTGGACGACGTACCAGTGGGCCGTGGGGCTGGGGGGCAGGGAATTGATAACAATGTGGCCGGGGATGGATTTGCCGCCTAAGCCCCGTTCGGTGACCGCTTCTGCCGGTTGGGTTTGCCCGGTGGCAGGCAGGCTGGTTGGTTCGTCGTTCATGGTATTATTTGATTATTAGGCTGAGAGTTTTGGTAAAAGTGAGGTCCAGGGCGCCAACGTAGCTGGCGACCAGAACGGAGATGACAATGACGACCAGGGTAAGTTTGAGAGTCTCCTGGCGGGAGGGCCAGTGGACGAGCTTGAGTTCGCTGTAGGATTCGCGGAGATAGGAAATAGGGTTCATAAAAAAAGAGTCTTCGCGACTCGTGTCAAGAGTGTAGCATAATCTGATACAATCTGCAAATGGGATTTCCCGAAGTGGTAAGACAGGTATATCTGGGGCAGGGAATAAATATCCTGGATAAGATGGTGTATGAAAAGCCGAGGCGAGTGTGGCCGGCGATGGCCAGGCGGAACTCGATTGGAAACTTCGCGGCCATGGGAGATTTGATGGCTGAGGTGCTGCCGGGATTGGAGGAGAAATATCCGGTGGTGGTGCAGGTGGCGCAAGCCATGAGAGAGATGGTAGTACCTGCTGGAGAAGTGTTTGCGGCCCAACTGGAGCGGGGTTTGCTCGATCGGCCAATGTCCTGGCGGGAAGTATGCCCTGAGGGCGTGGAGGTTTTGGAAAGGGGTCTTGAGATGAGGGGAGGTTTGGGCAGTCTGGGTGGGGAGTACCAAGAAATAGCTCAGGGACTGGTGAGACTAATGGCTATAAATGATCCGGGAGAATGGGATCATTTGGGAGACGAATTTTTGAAGTGGGCGGCGGGGCTGGCTGAGGCTGGGTTGCCGGTGATAATTGTGGGAGTGGATGATTGGGGGTTGAACCCCAAAAGAGTGGACGAACAACCTTTGGCTGTGGCGGAGGTAGATATTGCCTGGGGTTTACCGGTGGTTGACGGGGAACTGGGAGGTCATGTAAATCGGTTGAACGAGAAAGTGGGTGGCCTTTTGGGCCGCGAGAGCCGAAGGGAGGGGGTGGTATACGATTATGTGGGGGGAGCCGGCTGGCAGACGCTATCTGTGACTACGGGAAACAGCGGGTCCGACGGCAGGTGGTGGCTGGCGCAAAATATATCGAAGACACAGCCGACTGTGGAATTGGCGATGGAAAGGCTAGGGGTGGGAAGTGCTGGGGCCTGGGAGGTATGGCGGAAGATTTACGCCGGTCATGAGAGCGCTCACGGATTTTTTAACAGTACGCCGGCCAGATATGCAGAAGCGGTTGTTGACTCGGCTTCGGCTTGGGGGATGATGAAAGCTGGCGGAAGGGAAATGGAGGCGGCGGGACTGCTGGGGGAGGCGGTGGCACAAGCGATGGAGAAGGAGACCGGGGCTGATAACAACGATGGCTACCGGGTATCGGGGAGGACCAACTTGAGATTGATGAGAGATTCGGGAGTGGTGAGCGTCGGGCGGGATGGGGAAAGGCTGGATTTGGGAAGGATAGATGAGTGGCTGGCGGGAATGGAAATGGTGATTAGGCTGATAGAGGGGGGTGAGTGGGGAAAAGTGGAAGAGCTGGCTGGTGATGATGCGGAGCTGGATGGGATGTTGAGGCGCTATGAGGCGGAGTTACTGCGGAGGCAAGCGGCGTTCGATGGCGTCCAGACGGGAGTTGAGGCGGTCGAGCTGGGTTGAGGATGCGGGTTTGACGGCCAGGCGGTAGAGGAGGTAGAAGATGGAGACGGCGCCTACGACTGAGAGAAAGACCCCCAGGAGGAGGAGGCTGACTGTCCATTTGGCAAAGCTTTTGATTTTGGGCAGGAAAACCTTGGCGGGAAACATTCCTTGGATGAGCTGGGTGAAAGAGCTGGACATGTAGTATTTAAACTATACCATATCAAATTCATTTGCGGACGAACAGTACAGAATTGGCCAGATCGCGGCCGGGACCGACTTTGTAACCGCCCGACCAGAGGGCAGTGGAGCCGCCATCGTCTAAATTTAGGGCGTTTTCTAGGCCCAGGGCTTTGAGGACCCGGGCGGACTCGGCGGTGGTGGCGCTATGAACGACGCCGATGTAAACAGTATTGCCGCGGCTGCCGATGAAACTGCGGTTGCCTCGGGAGCCTTGTTTGGGGTCGGAATTGCCGCCGAAGTTGACTTGGCTATTGAAAACGAGCAGGGGGTAGTTTGAGAGCATGCCGTCGATGCCGGTGTCACGGCCCCACTGGCTGACGGCGGAGACGAAGCGGATGTAACCACTGCCAAAAATCACGCCGGGATTGGCGCTGTAGACATTGTTGTCGGAGTTGAAGTAGGTTTTGTTTTTGTTCATGACAAGGAGATCAAAGGAATTGGTTTTGCCGGCGCAGTCGGGGTATGAAGCGGGGCAAAAATAGGTGCCGTTGACGCCGGCGTAGGCGCCAGATCTGGAGACGAAGGTGGCGAGGGGGAGGACCGGGCAGTTGTTGGCACAGGTGCCGTCGGAGGCGGTATCGACGATGACTTTGGTGCTGGCCAGGTCGGCTGAGATGATGCTGACGACAAAACTGCCGACATCTGTGGCCACGGTTTGGCGCGAGTAGCCAGATCCCGGCGGGGAGTTGTTGACGGGGACATTGGCGGGTACGGAGGCGGTGGCAAGCTTGGCTTTTTCGGCGCTTACGTCTTTGTCCAGTTGGGTCAGTTTGGCGGAGGCGGAAGAGTAGTTTTCGGCGGCTAGAAAGTTGACGACAGCGGCGTAGTCTTGGGTAAGTTTGGATGGGGGGGGTTTGAGGTCGACTAGATTTTGGTAAACTGAAATCGATTTTTTATAAACGTCTTTGATCTGTTTGATGGTGGAGGCTAGCTCGATGTTCTTTTGGCGCTGATCTTCGCTTTCTAGCAGACTCACCTGGGATTGGGCGAGGTTGAGTTGGGCCGAGAGGGAGGCGTTAACGTCTGTGAGCTGGACAACCGATGCTTGGGAGGCGGAAAGAGATTGGGAGAGAGAGCGGGAGTAATTGGCTCCGGAGGCAACCAGGGCCGCGGCTGTGGCGGCGGCAAGGACAATAATGATGAAGTTGGCGGGGGGGGTGAGTTTTTTCACTAAAGATCATGTTAGCAGATTTGGTGTGGTACAATTAGGGCGATGCTGGGCAAGTTGGGTAGGGGTGGCAAGGAGAGGGTAGTAGTGGTAGCGGGGACATGGGTGGAGGACCGGACGGATTTGGTGGCGCTAAAGTTGGAAGATGAACTGGCCTAAAAGTTTCCCGGGGAGACATGGCGGGTGGATGAGGTAAAATTTGAGGAAGAGGTGCTGGCGAGGTTGGCGGCATACCCTTTTTTGGTGGTGGCGGGACAGCATGTCAGGTATCGTTTGGGGGGTTTGCCTGGGACGACTGAACTGGATGAAACAGTGGCCGGACTTGCCTTGAGAATGGCTGAAAAGTTGGGTGTGGGAGTAGTGAGATATGACACAATTGATGTGACTCGTCCAAATGGCCCAGAGAGAGTGGCGCAGACTGTGGGCTTGGCGGTTCAAGGGCTATTGACTAGGAAGACGAGATAAGGAATGATTTGGGAGTGGGGCGGGTACTGATTGTCCATTTTCGAGTAGGCCGGACGGATGGAGTAAGCTTGGAGATTGCAAACTGGAAAGCGATATTGGAGAGTGAGGGATGGGAGGTGGCGGTGTGTTCGGGTCCGGAGAGTGAAGGTGCCGATTATGTGATAGAGGATCTGGAGCCGCAGCTGAATAAGAAGATTTTTGAGCTGGACGAGGCGGCATTTGGGGAGTCTGATAGTGAGGATGAGGACAGTTTTGCGAGGAGGTTTGGACAAATTCAGAGCAGTCTGCGGGCTGAGTTTGAGAAGGTGGTGAATAAGGTAAAACCTGTGCGAGTGATTGCGGCCAATGTGTTTTCGGTAGGGGTGAACGTGGCGGCTGCCGGAGCACTGGCCGAGGTTCTTAAGACCAAGGGGGTTTTGACAGTGGGGGTGTACCATGATTTTTGGTGGGAGGATGTCAGGTACCGGCGGCCGGCTAAGAAACTGGTTGAGGAGCAGTTGGAGAAATATTTCCCACCCGTGGGTGAGTGGATGAAACATGCGTGTATCAATTCGATTGCCAGGGTAGAGCTAGCCAGGAGAAAAGGAGTGGAAGCGGAGATACTTTATGACTGTCTGGACTTTGGTAAGCTAAACCATGACCGCGATGGGAAATGCGGGAGAGTGCTGGCTGAGGCGGGGGTGGGGCTGGGGGACTTGGTGATACTTCAGGGAACTAGGATAGTGCGGCGGAAGAATATTGAGCTGGCGATGGATGTTGTAGCGCGGCTGCAAAAGAGGGTTGAGGAGATGGGCAGAAAGCGAGCAGTTTTGGTGATGGCCGGATACGCGGAGAAGCGGGATGAGGTATATCAGGAACAACTCAGGGGGTATGCGGGCAGTTTGGGAATCAAAGTGGTGGAGCTGAATGGACGAACGGGAGACTTGTTGTGCCTGTATCCTTATGCCGATATTGTGACTTACCCCAGCGGGTATGAGGGATTTGGCAACCAGTTTTTGGAAGCAGTATATGCAAAAAAACCGATCATAGTTTATGAATACCCGGTGTTTAAGACGGACATTAAACCATTGGGATTTGAAGTAATTTCCTTGGGCGATAATTTGGGTTTTGATTTGGAGACGGGTTTGGCTAAGGTGCCGTCCGGGGTGCTGGATCGAGTAACGGATGAGGTGATAGAGATATTGAGGGATGAAAAAAAGAGGAAAGAAGTGACGGAGAAGAATTTTGCTATCGGGGCGGCTAATTTTTCTTTTGAGCGGGCGGGGGAGGTGTGGCGGAAACTGTTAATATAGGGTATGGCGGAGTCGGAGTTTACAAAAGGGGTGGTGAGGGTTGTAAGATCGGTGCCGTTTGGCCGGGTGGTAAGTTATGGGCAAGTGGCAGTGTATTTGGGTTTTCCACGAGCGGCCAGAGGGGTGGGGTGGGTTTTAAGACAGACTAAGAGAGAAGAATTGCCGTGGTGGCGGGTAGTGAATAACGCCGGGAGGATATCTATAAAGAATTGGGAGCATCCGGCAGAAGAGCAGAGGGAGAGGTTGAGGAGCGAAGGAGTGGAGGTGGGGGAGGATTTTAGCCTGGAGATTGAAAAATACAGATTCCAAGCCGGCGAGGAACTGCTTAAATCCTGGGGTTTGCCGGAGGAGTATGTGAGGATGGTGGGAGAGAAGTTTAGGTGGGGGGTATAATCCGGGGGAATGAGGAAAGAGGACTTTTTTGATGGACGTTGGGCTGTCCGGGAAATGGAGGCTTTCAGCGCATTGTATCCGGGAGGTAATTTGTGGGTGGCGGGTTATAAGTATCTACCTTCTAAGACGAGGGAGATTTTTGAAGGGTTGAGCAGGCGGTTTGTACACCCGAGGTCTTATAGGAGGAATGATTTTTTTGGCTGTTTTGGGTTGAGCCATGAAAACGGGGATATAACCTGGGGAGCTTGGCGCCGGCCGATATGGCGGGGGGATAGCAGTGGGGATGGGATTGAAACGGCCTTGTACTTTCATGACGTGAGTGGGCAAGGGGACCAGGTGGGCAGGTCAGAAGTTGTTTATACATTGGGCAATAGTGAGTCTTTTTTTGAAGATAAACCGTATGTGGAATACTCGGAAACCGCGGAAAGAATTCAAGGACGGGGACTTGATCTAAGACGGTTGGTGTATATGAACGCCGCCTGTAATTTCTTTTTGGGCAGGCGGTTGTATTCGAGTGACATTTTTTTGACGCACCCGGTGTCTGGAGAAAGGGTACATAAAAGGTCCTGGGAGAGGCTGGTTCTGGAAGGTCTGGCCGAAAGGCTGGACGAAGGTGAGCATGAGCGATATGTGTTTTTGGAGCCGAGAATGATTCAGTGGAGGGTGGGGACGTTTCTGGAGCGACTGAAGGGGAGAAGGAGTGCTGGCTAGTTGGGGAGATTAGTTTTTTTGACGTGAGGAGGGGGAGTGTATAATGGGGCGCAAATGGCAAGTCGGCTGGAGCGAATTCTTGATGTCTTGAGTGAGCACCCAGGGCTGACGGCGGTTCAGGTGGAGACTGCGCTGGCGGGGGTGCCGCCGAGTGTAGCGGGGGCGGTGGAGGAGTGTTTGCGGGCGATGGGGGAGGGAGTGAGGAATCACGGAGGAGAAGTGGTGGTCGATTTGAAGATGGGTAAGTGGGTGGGGGAAGTGACATTGGTGGTGATGCCGAATAATCGGAGCTTGAAAGAGTACAGGAAGATTAATCTGGAGCAGGGCGGACCAGGCAGGGGGGATCCTTATCAAGAGCAGGAGAAAGAGTGGGCACGCTTAGGTAAAGTAGTGGTGAATGGGGCAGTGCCGGCGGAAAACCTGAAAGCTAGTCTGATCCGGCAGTTGGCGGCGGTGGAAAGAGCGAAGGGGTGAGTTTACTGGCATTGGGAATCGCAAGCGATGCCGTCGCCATCGGCATCGCGGACAGAACAGCCGCAGACGGTGAGCTGGTATTGAGCTTCGGCGCAGGACAGATTGGAACAGGTCTTGGAGCAATCGCAGGTGTAGGTGCCGGAGGCGGGAGGCGAAGAAGTAGGGGGGGTCGCCTTCGCCGTTGGCTTCGGCGAGCCAACGCAGGCAGACCACAAGCCGAGGTTGGCCTCCCTGGCGGCTTTCTGAGCGGCCAGAAAGCGGTCTTGATACTTGACGTCTGGAGGGAAGGTGGAGACTGCGGCGAAGCCTTGGGCCACCAGTGTTTCGTTGACCAGTTCATCGCCTTTCCAGACATAACGCAGGAGGCGGTTGTAACGGTCGGTTTCGGAGACGTCCTTTTCCAAGCGGACGTATTGGCCTTGAAGAAGTTCATTGGCTTTTTGGGAGGCCTCTTGCCCGAAGCAGCCGCCCCGGCCGCCGATTTCCGGGGTGTCGATGCCGATCAGCCGAACGACTTTGCCAGTTGATAGCCTGACGGTATCTCCGTCTATGACGTTAGTGATTTGGACCAGGTTTGGAGATGTAGATGTGGGGGAGGAAGCGGGAGTTGGCTGAACAGCAGTAGGGGATGTAGGGACTTTGGGCCAGAGGAAGATGATAAGAAGAGTAACCAGACTGCCGGCGAGGAAGACGGCAAGACCATGAAGTTTGGTCATTTGAAAGAATTATATACTACCTAAACATTCTCCAGTTTTTATCGACTCGGGTGCGATGGATTTTTTGGAGTCGGTCTTGCTGTTTAAGTAATTTGGTGTATGAACCGGAGTAGGTTCGGTGGAGATTGTCAACCTTTAACCTGGATAGCCATTGTGAAGGTGATATGAATTTAGCTTTGGAGTTGTGGATGAAGTTATAGGTGATGAAATCTAAGTAATCGTATTTTTGCCACATCGGCACCATTGGTTTTGGTCTTGGCTGGATGTGAAGGAGAACGGAATTGACTTTTGGCGCGGGTTGGAAATCGGAACGACTAAACTTGTAAGTGATCTGAATTTTCCACCAGGGGTAATAAAGCATGGCCGACATGGTGTTTGCTTGGGTATTAATAATGAATTTGCGGGCCGCTTCGGCCTGGATGATCAGATAACAATCGGAGGGAGGATGGGACGACTGAAGCAGCTTGCGGATAATATCGGCTGTAATAGAGAAGGGGATATTAGCAAAGACTTTGTAGGGATGGGCGGGAAGGGGAAAGGTAAGAAAATCCTGGGGGTTATTTGTGAATCTGGAGTCTTTTTCGATGGCAATAACGTGGGGGGTAACTTTAAGCAGTTCCCGAGTAATTACCCCACTGCCGGCACCTATATCGAGAACCGTGTCAGAGGAGGAAATAAAAGAATCTCGGATGAGCTTTGAGATCAGCTCCCGATTGGAGAAGAAATTTTGGGAGAAGAGCCTCCTACGTAACCAGTACATAAGAGTCTCCTGAAGACGGTAATACACATAACCAGTATATTTTATCAGAAAATCGAAGCTAGTATTAGTGGTACTTGATTGCCAGCTGGGGGGGATTGGTGTTGGAGCCGGAGTTGCTGGAGTAGAAGTAGGCGAAGTCGCCGGTGACGTCGCCGCCTATGGTTTCGGTCGTAAATTTAAGACGGTACTGCGAGCGGGAATGGCCGGTGGAGGCGTCGTTTTTGAAGGCGGTGGTGACGTCGAAATCTTTCCATTCCAAGCTGGGGTTGGAGGCGCCTAGAGTGGAGGAGGCGGAGTCGAAGACAGCGGCGGAATAATCGGAGGAATCCAGGCTGGAGCCGTAGTCTACATGTTCGGCCAAGAGGTTGCCGCCGATGGTGTAGGGGGAGCCGGTTATTTGGAACTGATAGAGACGCAGAGTGACAGAATCAATGGTTTTCCCGGTGAGGCCGGGAGGGACGTCGAAGCTGACAAAGCCGCGGGTGGTGAGGTTGGAATTGCGGCCGGCGCGGATATCCAGGGTGTTGTTGCCGTCGTTGTTGCTGGAGCGGAAGCCGTCTAGGGCAGAGGTGGAATTGACGGTAGTGGTTTGGGTTGCTGGAGTGGGAGTGGGGGGCGGGGGGGTGAGGGTCGGCTTTGGAGTGGGTTTGGGGGTGGAAGTGGGCTTGATGGTGGGGCTGGGGGAGGGGGGGGTGGTTGGGGAAGGTTCGACTGGAGTGGGAGCGGGGGAGGGTTCGGCTGTTTCGGTGGCGGGAGAGTTTTTGGTGGCAAACCAGTAGGCCGTGAAGCCTAGAATGGCCAGGGTTAAGAGAGAGCCCAGGACAATCAAAAGAGTTTTGCGGTTGGACATGCTTTTTAAATTATAAGCCCGAGGTCAAGCTCGTACGCGGCGGGGGAAACGAGCGAAACACGGTCTTTCGTCTAGGTGCCAGAACTTGGACGTACGGACTGTACTCGAGGTAGAATTGAGTTGTCAGGCCGAGGGCGATGGCCGCGGTTTCGATGAGAGGGGAGAAGACCTCGCAAGTATCAAGGCGACCGGGTACGATTAGGCTGGGGAGCTCGGCCGGCTTTGAGATGGGAGCGCCGGTATTGTCAAGGTGAATAAGGCCAGCGGAAAGGTTGCAGAGAAGAAGGCTGGCGGCAGAGCTTAGGCCGACACCGGCGTCGTGACAAGCTGGCTGGTCATCGACTTGGGGTAATTGGATGGAGATCGGCCCCGGAGGCTATGAACTTGTGTTGGGCGTGTGAGGGGCCAACCGCGACTTTTTCGCCCACTCGGACAAACTTAATGTCCAGATGTCCTGCCATAATATCGGCCATAAGTTGGGGGGTGAGGATTTCGGAAGTATTGAGAGTGGCCATGACTTAATTGTACTCTAGGGCGAGCGACGGAGCCTCTTAATTAATTTTCTGATGTCCCTCACGCCTTGTCTGAGTTCCAACTCGAGATAGGCTAATATTTCGAAGGCTGACTCGGGATGAAGTATTTTGCTGATGTGCCATCAATCGCCCCAACTGCGAAACGCTTTTCTAATCGCTTGGTCGCGGTGTTTCATAGACCACGAATCGTAGATCGTGAGTGGGGCCGGGTTGGCTGGTTCGGGAACCGGGGCGGGCGGAGCAGGTTCGTGCTTGGGGAGATCCCTGTTGGAAGTGTGATGGTTCCTTTGCAGTCGTTTGGCTATGGGCTTGTTTACCACTAAGTCTTCAAGATACTCGAGGGCCTTGGGATGGTTCGGCCATTTTGGCAACTCTGCCTGATTGATGTGAATGATGTTTTTTCCAGCGGCGGACTCGATGGTCACAACTCCTCTGACCATTTCGGGGTGGTGTTGAGACAATTTTCTTAAGTAGTCACTCACAGACTGCAGTTGTCGTTTTTCCAGCTCACGCTGCTCGGTGCCAAAATGCAGTTTGGACTCCTCGGTAGGAAGGCTGTCTTTCATGGTTTCTCGCAGCTGGTCGAGAGGGCCAAACCGGCTTTTGACATCTTCTGGATAGTTGTCAAGCGTTGTGAAGGCGCTGGCAATGGCTTGGGTGAGATCAGGTTCTTTATAACGGCCGCTGGCTTTGGCCGCCAGGTACCACGCACCGAGGGCGATTTCCCAACTTCCACAAGTGTATAGTTTGGCGCTTCTTGGAGTCTCGGTTGTATTGGTTTCTACCAGCATAGCAGGTATTATATTATGGGCTGAAGTGATTCCCAAATACTACTTCAAATTACAGTTCGCAATTATAGGGGACTTGATGGTTTATGTTTTGCCTCCTTAGAAGTTGTTGCGCTGGGGAGTTGGGAACGTCTTGAATTTATGAACGCCAAGACAAGTTCGGGAGTGGCTTGGGCAAGATTTCTCAAATCGCATTGAATAGTACAATCTGGAGGACAGGCCTTTAGCTTTTCTTGCGCATTCTCAATCGATTCTTGTGCCGCTTCGGTTTCTAACTGGTTTTCCTCTCTAAAAAACGTTATCCCTACCATGGCTCGGCGAGATTCTGGATTTGGACAGACCGCGATAATATCGAACCTATTGTTGTGCTGCTCACCATTGAAGACAGGCATTTAATGATTATACAGAAGTAGGGGTAGCTGTCAATACTATAGGATGGGCTGTAGACTCATGTAAACTGTGTGGGAGCCTGGTATGCTCAAATTTGAGGGTTCCTTCAAGTGGATTTTTTATAGAACGGGTGTAATATTTGGATATGTCTAGGGTGAATACTATTCAAATAATTACGGACATAGTTGACCAAAGTTATAACGAGATGTATGCGATTATGCGAGGGGTGGCCGATAGAATTACGGATGAGCAGGTAGATTTTGCTCCCTTAGTACCTGTTACTGGGATGTCGATTACTCATGGAGCTTTTCTAACCAGGCTTATGGCAAAATCGTACCTATCGCCGGTTGTGATGTTCACAAATGTTGCTCCACATCAGACACATAAAACTGACATAATTGCGAAGATAACAGGAAAAGACATGATAGTAATGGGTTCAAATAACGGTTGTTTTGATTGGATTAACAGAGATTTCGGGTTTGACTATCTTGCTGAAGTAACTGTCAAAAAACCATTTGTCATTAATGGCGAGATTATCTATTTACCAGGAGAAGATCCGCCTGCTGATTATGATAATAGGTTCGATAAGGATGCTATTCATAAAACTTTTGGAGCACATGTTATTTATGGGCCGATAGCTGTTGGCCTTGCTCTTGGAGTGGACTATGAAAAATTTGGGGAAGATAGAGATAAAGACTTTGTAGTGCCGCTAGACATCATGGAAGGGGAAATAGTTCATATTGATAACTATGGAAATTTAAAGATTTATGGTAAGTTAGAAGCTAAGCCGGGCTCAACGATTAAGATTTTTGCTAAAGGCGGGTTATTGGCTCAAGCGGAATACGTGACAGGTAGAATGATGAGTAGTCCCACCGGTACTTTTGTAATTTATCCCAGTACTTCGTTGCCGCATATGATAGACGTTGCTCTAATTAGAGGAAATGCTGCGATGAGACTGGGATTGGCGATTGGAGATGTGTTAACTTATCGAGTGGCTTAAGCTGGATTCGGTGGTGGGCAGGCCTTATTGGACGTAATTAGGAACGCCTGGGTGAACCTAAATAGCTTTGATTTTGGGATGGAGGGTGTGGGGAGGTTAAGAAATGCGGATTTCCAGTTTGGAATTAAGGGCTGAGGCAAGTTTTTTGAGAAATTGGAGAGTGGGGTTGGCACGACCGATTTCCAAGCGGGAGATAACCGATTGCTTCGTACCAATTTTTTGAGCCAGCCGAGTTTGAGTGTAGCCTTTCTTTTTTCTGACTGCAATTAAAGCGTTGATGAGTTCGAACTCGGGTTGGAGTTTGTCGTATTCGGCTTTTAGTTTAGGATTTTTGAGCGCCTGTGTTTTGTAATCGTTAAAGTCGACGTGGTTCATATTACTTATATGCTATATTAGTTTGGCTTTTCTGTCAAGGGCAGTCTGGATTTCTTTGAGGGGTGTTTTCTGGGTTTGTTTCTTGAAGGCGTGTAGTAAATGGTAAGTTCCTTGATAGTTGGCGAACAAGATCCTGACTGCGGTTTGGCCGGATGTGCGTAGTTCGTGTAGCCCCGAAGTCAGCGTGGGTTTGTCTAAGCTGTCGAGGAAGTCTTTAACTGGCGAATCGCCTCTGGCTGTCGTAAACAACTTGACGGAGAAAGTCACAGGGTCAGTTTAGCATTATTGGCAGCCCTGGATGCGGTAGTCCTGAGCACTTCGGCAGGCTCAGTGTAAACTTTATCGAAGGATTCGAACCTTTTACGCACAAATCTAATTGGGCTTTAATAACTGAGTTAGAATGGTAGAGTGAAGAAGGTCATCTCCGAAAACTGGCAGGAAATTGTTAAGGTCGTTATTTTAGTGTTTGTACTTTCGTTCGTGTCGGTGCTGGTATCCAATTGGCTCAGAACTGATGTTATCCAAGAAAGGGTTGAGGATTTAGGAGCATTAGGGCCGCTGGTAGTAATCCTGTATGTGACAGTATCACATGTATTTGCCCCACTTGCCGGGACCCCGGGAATTATTGTTGCCTTGTCTGTTTTTGGACCAGTAAAAGCATGGGTCTACATTTACATTGCTTCAAACTTGAGCGCAGCTATAAATTTTTACATTGCTCGGAAGTTGGGGAGGGATTGGGTAATCAAACTGGCTGGGAAAAACTCCATTAGCAAAATTGATAGGTTCGTGACCATTATGGGTACTCGTTTATTAGTAGCGGCCAGGCTGTTCGGTTTTCCCTTATACGAATTTATTTCATATGCCGCAGGTCTAACTAACATCTCTTTTAGAAAATATATGATTATTACCGCCCTAATAAGTCCGATTCCAGGTACCATTATGACGATCTATGCCTATAATTCCCTCAGCTCCCCTTGGATGATGGCGTCCATGATGGGGATACTTATAGGTGTAGGTGCTTTGTTCTCTTGGTATACAGTCAGGCTCTACTTGATCTCTCAAAACACCAAGTAGTTTGCAGGCGCTGGTGGACTATGTGGGAACCTATTACTTTAGTTTTCGAAGATGTCACTCTCTAGAGATTTAGCAAGTCTGAGTAGGTAATTCTCCATTTCTTTTTGGTCAAAGGGCACTAACATTCGTGGCAGGTCTTTAACTGTCACAACCTTGGCTAAATTTTCTCCCATTTGAAGAGGATTTATGTCCCAGTCAAATTTAATTTTGGCAAGACTAATTAGTCGAGGGAGGGATAGCTCCCATTTCTTGTCTTTTAGGAGAAAATATAAGTCAATAAAATCCCGAGATCTGGGTTTGACTGAGATAGTGTGGACTTTATTGACAGCTATGTCCTCAACACTATCAATTGCAATCTTCCCCCATTTTTTACTAGTGTTTATGCGTGGAAAGGGATAATAGTTGAAGTCGACTTTTAGCTGACTGTTGTCAGGAAGACCGAAGACAAATGTGTGTAATCCCAAAAATCTAGTATAACTGATACCTTTGGCCCCTAACTTAGCTCCAGACATGCCAATGAAGTCTTTTATGCTAGGTAGATGAATTTCTCCTTTATCTGTGAATAGATCAATATCTTCAGAGTCTCGATGGTGTAAATAGATTTCGGAGAGAACTGTACCACCTGTCCAATAATATTTTCTGGTTAAATAGTTTTCGGCTTGGACAAGGTCCAAAAATCGTCGTTGAATTGGAGTGAGGATGGTTTTTTGTCCCATAGGAGATATTGTAAGTATACAGCTTTGTGCGGGTCTAATTGGGCTTTGATTTTTGGCCAAGCAGCAATGACCTCTTTTTTGTCTAATTTCTCGCCGTCTAGACCATAATTGATAAGCTGAGTTAGCCTCCAAAGTCTGTATTCTTGAGGATTTTTATTCTTGAAATCCTTTTCGTCTGTAGACCAGTTAATCACGGTTTCATTATATCATTTTCGAGTTTGTTTTATGGGTTCGATTCGAGGCTATTTTGCAGCCCTGGATGGAAAGTATTCGAACCTATTACGCTCAAAATCTAGTATTTCTAGCATAAGTTTGCGTCTAGGTGGGCAACCTTGCTATAATTCCCTCAGTGAACAGCTAAACACCATAACCCTGTGGCCATAAAAGGCGGGTTTTGCGTGCTTCTGTTCTTTTTTTGTGGTTATAAGTATATGAATATTCAAATTTCTCATCTATCAAAGTCATTTGGAGGCCAAGAGGTTCTCAAGGATGTCTCGTTTGCTGTAAGCGAAGGCGAGAAGGTGGCTTTGTTGGGCAAGAATGGTTCTGGTAAGTCTACTTTGTTTAAGATCCTGATGGGCGAAGAGGTGCCGGATTTAGGGCATGTAGCAATTAGTCCAAAGACTGTACAGATAGGATACGTGCCTCAAGTCATAGATGACGCTGACCCGTTATCAAGTGGCCAGAAGCTTAAGAAGAGACTCCGAGAGATACTTTCATCCAAACCGGATGCGCTGCTTTTGGATGAGCCTACCAACCATTTGGATTGGCGAGGGATGGAATGGCTGGAAAGGGTAGTGCAATCGTTTCCCGGACCGGTGCTAATAGTGTCACATGATAGGTATTTTTTGGATAAGGTGGTGGACAAAGTTTTGGAGTTGGACCATGGCGAGATTAAAGTATACGGCGGTAGCTATTCCTTGTACAAAAAACAAAAACAGACCGAGCGAGAATCATACCTGCGGAGTTATGAGAAGCAACAAAAACAGATGCAGAAGTTGCAAGCAGATTTGGTTGAGAAACGGCAAACTGTTCAAAAAAGTAACACTAAAGCGGCACCTACGAGAGATAAGGATAAATTCGCTGCCTATTTCTTTGCTAACCGTGTGGGGCGTAAATTTGGGAAGCAGATTCAGGCTTTGGAAAGCAGGTTGGGGAACATGGATAAAATTGACAAACCAGAGCCGAATTGGGAGCTAAAAGCATTATTTAAGCCTAAACGGGAAAGTAGCCAGGCGGTGGTCCAGGTTAAGTTGGTGAGTTATAAAAATGTTCTCAATAGCGTTTCGTTGACTATTCAAAGAGGGCAGCGGGTGGCTTTGATTGGGGATAACGGAAGTGGTAAGACGACCCTGGTCAAATTGATTTTAGGCCAGTTGAATCCAGACAGCAGGGAGATAAGTTTGGGAAATGGTGTTCAGATTGGATATCTGAGTCAGGAACACCAGGAGTTGGAGTCTGACAGGATAGTATTGGATGAGCTGACAAGTGAATATATTGACAAAACCGAGAGCTATAAACTCCTGCGGCGGTTTTTATTGCCACCTGAGAAGATTAACCAGCCCGTCAGGTTTTTGAGTAGTGGCGAGAAGGCGAAGTTACTCCTGGCCAAGATTATGACTTCCGGCGCCAATTTTATTATTTTGGATGAGCCTACCAATCATTTGGATATTCCATCGCGGGAGGCAATTGAGGAGGCGTTGGCAAATTATCCAGGTACGCTTTTGGTCATTTCCCATGACCGATACTTTTTAGATAATATAGGAGTAGAGAGGTTTTTGTTAATTGACCAAGGGAAGATCACGGAGACATGAGGAACTTTGAAAAAAACAGAAAATTGATCCTAAGTAAGTTGGAAATAGGCGAAAAGGATTTTTTGGGGAAGGGAGTGGAGTCTTTTGTTTACGGTTATGGCGAAAACCAAGTAGTGAGGATACTAAAAGAAGGTAACCCCAAATACCTGCGAAGTCTTAGAGAACTTCAAGAATCAATATCGAGGAGCGATTTGCCAGTAAAAACCTCCTTAATAACAGATGTTGGTGAGTTAAATGGAACGACATATACGGTAGAGAGGAGAATGGAGGGGCAAAATCTGTCTAAGATATTTGATACATATAGCAGCGAACAGAAAGAAACCGTTTTACGGCAGTATTTTGACTTGCCTATCGAATTAACTAAAGTAGATGTGGAGGGATTTGAGTTTGGACAGATGGTGGATACGAAAGACAAGGTCTCTGCCAATGGCTGGCAGACTTTTTTATTAAAAAAAGTTAAGCAAAAGACTGATTTAGTGAGAGAGCAATTAGAAAAGGACGTGCTGGGTTTTGAAGGTAAACTGGGAGTGTTCACAAGACTCGTAGATACAAAACTCGGTGGTGTGGAGAAAAATCTGGTTCATGGGGATTATTTTTATGACAACGTTATGGCTAACCGTGAGGCTAGAATTACAGGAATACTGGATTTTAGTGGGTGGACAACTGTTGTTGGTGACTTTAGATTGGACGTGTGCGGGGCGATAATTTTTCTTGAGCATAGTGAGAAGTTTGTTAAGTACCAGCAGTTATTAACTGAGATTGCAAAGTCGAGATATGGAGAGGATATCGTATGGTTTATTGACTTTTACCGGATATACTACAGCCTATTTTTATCTGACAGTTACCTTTATTTAAGGCCATTATATGATTGGTGCGTGAAGAACTTGAATGATGAGAATCTTTGGAGAAGGGTTGGGTAACCCGTTATGTTTCTAGTTTAGGTTCGAACTTCCGTTCAGCCATAGCCAGTTTTGGAGGATTTTTGAGGCTAAATTTACCGAGAAGTCCTGGATGGAAGGTATGTGCGTGGTTCGGCAAGCTCACCACTCCTGTATCTGCGATATCAGAACGAACCTAATTACGCACAAATCTGATTGGAAGGGGCTGGTGGATTATGTGAGAATCTACTTCTTCTTTTTTAGTCGTCTAAAAAAAACTACTGAGCTTACGGCGATAACTATAGGTAGGAGTATATAGAGTAAAAGATTAAAAAACTCGTTGTAAGGTGTATTGCCACCGCACGCCCATATTTTTAGGTAGTTTCGACCAGCGCCAATAAGGCAGTCCTGTTGAAGTGTTAGTTCGGGAGGCATCGTTCTAATATACACTTTTTGCAGGCCTTGGTGGACTATGTGGGAACGTGGTTTGTAACAAATTGGAGATTGGCATTGGAGTAAAATTAGTTAATGGGTGATGTAGAAGTAACCAAGCAAGCATACGCTAAGATTTTTCAGAATTACGCTTCGAGAAACTCGGACTTGAATGAAGTCGTCAGAAGGATGCTAGATCGGTTTATCTCGTTGCTTTCTGGTGAGAAGGTATTAGATGTTGGGTGTGCAAACGGCCGGGAGTCAAAATACCTGTTTGAACATAGCTTGGATGTGACGGGGTGTGACATTTCAGAAGAATTTATCCAACTTGCCAGAGAGAACTGTCCGGGATGTGAGTTTGTTGTGTCTGATATGCGTATGCTGGGTAAGGGAGAAAAATATGACGGACTGTGGGTATCTGCATCGTTCTTGCACGTTCCGAAATCTGACGCCCGGGCAACGTTGGAAGGTTTTTTCGAATTGTTAAACCCAGGCGGGGTAATGTATGTTTCGGTTATGAAAGGGGATTTCGACGGCTTGCGGCCAAACGTTGCCTTGAATTGGCCTGAGAGACATTTTTCAGACTATGGCGAAAATGAGATCGAGGGCCTGCTGGAAGGGGCAGGTTTCACTGTTATTGAAAACGAGTCGGTTAAGACTGAGTGGGGATCAACCTTCCTGCATCTGTTTTGTAAGAAGAGCTAGGGTGGGGTTACGTGGCTCAAAATCCATCTGTGCAGGGGCGGGAGGAATCGGACCTCCATTAACGGTTTTGGAGACCGTCGTCCTGCCGTTGAACGACGCCCCTACGGCCTAATTTTAACACGCTGGAAGTGGGGATTGCTTTGAAGGAAGAAAGGGGGTATAAGAAATTAAGGTGCCGGTTTCTGTAGCAGAAATAAGGGAGTATTTGGCCACGTTGGATGGAGGGGCGGGTCCGGTGGACGAGAAACTGAGAGAGATTTTGATGGGAGGGAGGAGGTCGATCGAAGGAGCAATTGGGATGGTGAACGCTGAAGCAGATTTGGTGGGGACGTGGGGAATAGACGTGCAGGATAGAGGCGGGGGAGAAGCAAAAATGGTTAGGGATGATACGGGTCAATGGTGGATTGAAAATAGGTCTGGAAGATTTGAGTTGGATCATCCTTTGTGGGCGGCGGCGTTTTGGTTGGCGAGTACGGGTTGACTGGTGCCGTTTTTTGGGATATAAAGAAGCGAGTATGCCGATGGGGAAGTTTAAAAAGACCTTGGGGTATGTGACAAATCTAGGTGGAGGCGGAGATGAGCTGGATAGAATGGTAGCGTTTCTGGTAAATAGTTATCAGGATGCCAATCGGGTGAGGAAGGCTCTGGACGAGCGGTTCAACAAAGGTGCCGAGTTTGTGGTGGGGATGGATCGGGGCGGGAGGCTGGTTAAGATCAAACGGGTGATGGAATATGGCAAGAGGAAATATTTGGTCGAAGGGACGGACGGACAGTGGCATGAGCCGGAGGAAAAAGTGTGGGCGATGGCGATGTTTGAGCTGGGAAGAAGCAATAAGGTTACTTAAGTTTTGAGGATTCCCCCGCCTGCAAAAGCTGATGCTTTAGCATTTGCGGGCAGGTTGAGTTATTTCAGTTTGCTCGTTTCTTTGTGTAACGTGTGCTTTTTACAGCGGCGGCAGTACTTCTTTAACTCGATTTTATCCGGAGTGTTGACTTTGTTTTTTTCGGTGATGTAGTTTTGAGACTTACAGACCGAACAGATTAGAGCGAAAGCCTGACGGGCGCCTTTTTTGGCCATAGGTTGATTTTAAGGGATATATCGGTGCGACGCAATGATTACAGAACGACTTGATCCGGATTGACTGGAAGCGGGGAGGTGGAAGCGGGGGAAGACGGGGCTGGCTGAGCGGGCATAGATGGCATGGGGGGCATTGATGGCATTGTTGGAACATCGGCCATTGGAGCGGCTGTAGGGGGCATGGGCGGGGTCGTATTGGGCATGGTGGAAGGTCCGGCTGGTTCGGGGACAGGTGAGGGCGCGGTGGCGGGTGAGGCTGGAGCAGACATATCCATGTTCATGTCCGACATAGTCATGTCTACGGGAAGAGTCTGGGGCTGGTTCTCATTGCCGCAGTGTTCGCAAACCCAAACTTTGCGGCCGTCGGCCAATGTTACTTCGCCGCAGTTGTCGCATTTGAGATTGGCCGAGTTGGGATCCATGCAGTAATGCTACCTTATGATTGATAATTGAGTCAAGAGGAAGAAATATTGGAGCCTGGGGGGAGAATTGGACTCCCGACTTCATTCTTACCAAGAATGCGTTCTGCCACTGAACTACCCAGGCGGCTTTGGAAAATTTTACACTATTCCCAAGATTGGAAGTGGTCTCGTTGCGCCTGGAACCAGTCGGCATCTTCCTCCTGAAGCCTGGTCTGCAGCTCATCTTCAAGCAGTTCTTCGGGGGTGACGGCCCAGACGCCATTTTTGAATACCCAAGCTAGGTTCCCGGGCTCTACGTCTGACTTGGCTAAGTCTTTTAATTCTTCGAACAGGGCCATTCTGTGGGGATCGTCTTTGGGGTCATGTTTTCGTAAGATGCTAAGGACGGCTTCGAATCGGGAAAAACGTTGGGGATCACGGAAAATTAAATAATTTGGATTGATCTGATCAAGGTAGGTGTCTACATATACAGCTACAACCGGAGGGGCGGTTTTACTGGGAGGAGCGTTGACCGCGTCAATCACTTTTTCGACACTCTTAACGGTTTGGACTTGGCTCTCGTCCAGGAGTTCTTCCAGCAGAAAAGCGGCCGATTTGACAATCAAGCGGGCTTTCCCGGCTGATATTGGTTTTCCACTCCGATCGATCAAAGTTATAGTGCCATCTGGGTTTTTTCTGGCTCCGGTTTTTACATCTTTACCGAGTGCGTAATCGAGGAAAAAAAACTGGCCGCTTCGTTTGTCGGCGGTTTGCTCGATTAGTTCTTCTGCTTTTCTGGCTGTAATTTCTGATCGGTAGTCTGTGTATCCGGTTATATAACTGAGTGGGGCTACCCCGGCTCGGTTGAAGGCGGCCATGGCAAGAGCTATGGGGATGTAATCAGCATGTTGGGGATTGAAGGTTATTTTGTGCTCATTTGCGGCCGCTTGGATTGTAATATCGATTTGGGGATTAGTCTCGTTGAGGTCTGACATGATGCTTGATTTTAGCATGTTTGGAGAAAGAGGGGGGAAGTGGGATTAGGGGCAGGTGCCGGGACCAGGATGACGGTCCGGCACAGCCGGACACTGAATCCTGCTCTTTGTGCCGGGACCAGGATTCGAACCTGGGAAGCCCGAAGGCATCAGATTTACAGTCTGACCTCGTAGACCACTTGAGTATCCCGGCGTGGGGTGATTTTACATTATTTTGGAGCCATCCCGGGGGATCGGACCCCGAACCTACGGTTTACAAAACCGTTGCTCTACCATTGAGCTAGGATGGCGTCAATGTAATTTTAGCACCAAAAATCCCGCCAATGAGGAAGCGGGGGGTTTTCCCCAAGTCCAAGTTAGGTGGGCAAGCTGCCTTGCAACACATCTGAAGCAAGAACTTTCCCGAAAGTTTGAACTTTCGGAACATTGCGCAAGCCCGACTCGGGAAAAATAGTCGAGGAAAATGTCCTCCGCTATCCTTCTTAGCAGGACACTTTAATTATACCAGGGAGTCAAGTGGGTTTTTTGGCTTTACTTACCCTTGAGATTCCGTAACGCATGTTGAGCCATTGCTTCCTTATGTGCGGAGGGTGTGACATATAATTTTGGCTGGGTTCCCAGAGAGGCCTGGACGTGAGCCGCTCTTCTTTCTTCCAGGCCGACGCCTGTTGTCGATTGACCTCTGGTATCGGGACCAGTCTGATGGAGTTGGGCTGAGGCGACTTCGGCTATTGTTGGTGGTCTGGCGGGGTCTCCACCGCCCCTTAAGAGGGTCGATCTAATTTGTTCCAGTGCAGTTTCGGCTTGTACCGCTTCGGCGGCCTTTGGTAACGAGGCTTGTCTGCCACGCAGTTGGTCTATTGCAATTTTAGCAGTATTTTCGTCGAGGGGGAGGGGTTCGCTTGGGGCGCCAGGGCGGTTGAACATAGAAAGATAGTAACAGGTTAGTTGGGGAGAAGTAAAGAGAGGAAGAGGCGGGAGAGGGGGGAGATGATGAGGGACGCGATAGAGTGGCCGCCAAAGAGGGGGAACAGGATTAAGAGTAAGAGAAGAAGATTGTTTCGGTTTTTCCAGGGGTTGGTGCGCAGGAATATTTTGGAGCCGTCAAGAGGGGGGACGGGGAGGAGGTTAAATAAAGCTAGGTTAATATTTAGGGCGATCAGGGAGTAGCTGATAGCTGTTAGCTGATAGGGAGGGGGAACAAGGCGGAAGAGAAAAGACAGAAGGACGGCCAGGAGAATATTGGAGGCGGGGCCGGCGAGGGCGATTAAAGCCGTGTCGCGGCGGGGATTTTGGAGATTGTAGGGGTCAAAGGGGGCGGGTTTGCCCCAGCCGAAAGCTCCGGTGACCAGAATGACCAGGGTGCCTAAGGGATCGAGGTGGGCGATGGGATTTAGGGTGAGGCGGCCCAAAGCCCTGGGGGTGGGGTCGCCAAGTCTATCTGCCATGAAGCAGTGGGCGGCTTCGTGAATGCCGATGGCGATGATAATGCCGCCAAAGATTAAGGCAAAAGCCGGGGGGCTGGTGAAGAGAAGGTCGAGCATGTTAGAATTGTACATCATATGGCATATAGGTGTGACAATTGCGGGAGGCGGACCCAGTACGGGCAAACCGGCCGGCATGGTCGGGGAGTGGCCGGGGGCAGGTGGAAAAAGCGGGCGCCAAAGACTAAGAGAGTGTTCCGGCCTAATTTGCACAAATACATGGGCGTGAAGTTGTGTACGAAGTGCTTAAGGAAGGTCAAAAACCTGCCTGTCGGCAGGCGGGTCAAAAGTGAGGTTAGGGTTTCTGCGGCGGCTGCGGCGGCTTGAGTTTACCTTCGATGCAGGTAGAAAAATCGGCGAGTGTTTCAGATGATTTGGCACAGTCCTGGACGGCTTGGGTTTCCTTGGGGTCGAGTCCCGGAGGAAGATGTTTTGGGAGATCAGCTCGGAAGGAGGGATAGGGCGGCCGGTTTACAGTAAGGTTGCCAATGAGTTTGTTTACTTCAACTAGGGACATATGTTTGAGGTTTGTGGCCTGCGTATTGTACCAAAACTGGATTTAAGGATACAAGTTTGACTCTGGAGCCGGACGGGTCGATAGACCAAATTCCCGGCCAACCTGCGAATCCACGATGCATTCGATAGAGCTGATTGCTGGCAGCTTTTAGCTGATAGTTAAATTCTTTCCAGGGTAAGAACCCGGATTGGCGGGTGAGTTTTTTGGTGTAGGTGGCGAGAGAGTCGTCTTGAATCTTTAGTTTACAATTTTTAAATTCCAAATAATTTTCAATGAACAACTCTGCGCCTTTGGCGAATAAACGGTTGCCAAGGGTGAGCCAGGTGTCGTCGGGATGGATGGTGTCTTTGGCGACGGCGACGATGGGACCATGATCCATTAATGCGTCAAGTTGAATGATGGTGACACCCGTGTCTGTAATTCCATCTAGAATTTGCTGCTGAAGGGGTGAGGGGCCGCGATATTTAGGAAGGAGGGAGGGGTGGATGTTATAGATTCGTCCGTGAAAGAGGTTTAGAACGGATTGGGGGATGATTTTACCGTAAGCGGCGACTAAACCTAATGAATTTGAAGTTTGAAATTTAAAATTTGAAATTAAATCGCCCAATGATTCGATGACTAAAATATTGTGCTGTTGAGCGAGAGCTTTGACGGGGTTGGGGGTGAGTTTCAGGTGCCGGCCGGCGGGCTGATCTGGAGTGGTGACAATTGCAGAGCGGGAGAGTTGAAGAGTTGAAGAGTTTAAGATTTTTTCGAGGACTATGACGGAGAAGGGTGAGGAGCCGAAAAGGACGAGAGAGTTCATGGGGAAATTATATTATAAATGGAGGGGGGTATTTGGCTTTGGGGTTGGTGCGGGGTGGGATGAGGGTTGAGAATTCGTGGGTCTTGGCTGTAAAATTGGGTCATGGCAGGGCGAGATGGATTTACGGAGAGGGATCAGGGGGAAAGCCTGGGGCAGGCGGTGTATGGGGATTTGAGGAGGAGGTTTTTGGGTGAGAAGTTGTGGGAGGTGGGAAATAATCCGGAAATGGTGGTCTTGGAAGCGGAAGGGTTAATATCCACAGACCCGGGGAGGGCAGTAAAGACGCTCAAGGAAACCCATATCTGGAAAAAGCGGCAGGAACTGATACAGACCAGATTTGGGAGGGGAGAAGCGGCGAAGGTGACGGGATTTTTAACCGCTTTTGAAGAGGCTGGAGTGGCTGATGAAATGGTGGAGGCAGCTTATGAGTTTGGGGAAGAGAGGTTGCGACAGCTGGGGGTAAGTGAGGAGCGGGTAAAGCGGGCAGTGGCTGGACCAGGGGGGCACGTGAGAGAGGTGGTGGAAGCAGCCGAACAAGGTAATGCGTCGGGTTTTTTGCGGGCGCTGGCGGCTTTGCATGACGTCAGTAAATACGCTGTAATTGGGGGAAAGGACACGTTTATGCTGGGAATGCACGAGACGATGAGCGGGGTGCTGACGCGGGAAGTAATGGCGACTATTCTTAGCAATAATCGAATAAGGGATATAGTTGGCTCCGAAGGTTATGGCCAGGGTTGGGAAAACACAATGGACTTGGTGGCCAGATTTGCCGGGATTGCGGTGTCTGCCCATGGGTATGAAGAATTTCCCTACAAGATGGCGGTGAAGGACAAGAGGAATATTCTGGATCAAGGACAGGGAATTTACAAAATGTTCGGGACCCAGTTTTATTTGGACAACCGGTCGGTTGTGGACAACTTTTGTGTGCGGGGAGTGGGTGGAGTAGCTAAGGGTGATAGGCAGTATTTAGTGGGTTTGATCGAGGGGTTGAGAGAGGCGGACATGGCGGTGGGTGGAGAAATTTCGTCGATGTGGAAGTATCATGAAGAGGCGGTGATGAGGATGGAGAGAGAGCCAAAATGGCAGCCGCTAGGAAGGACGTCTCGTGAGTATATAATGACGTTTGCTGCTACTGTCTTGGAATATTGGAGTGATATGCCTAATGTTTTGGGGCTAAGGGGGAGGTTGGATACTGAAGCGGACAGGTCACTTTTGTTGCTGGTTGCGGTGGAGAGAGGTGAAGACCCAAGTTTTTTTGAGGCGGAGTGGAAGAACTCGGGAATTAGTGATAACCGTCAGCAAGAGATAACAAGGATAGTTGACGAAATGCGGTCGGTTTTTCCTGGCGGGAAGGGGGGGTTTGCGGATCACTATAGAAAGTTTTTGGAGCTGGGGAGGGTGATAAATTCTATTCCTCAAGAAGTTATCGGGGAGATGGGGCAGGAATGGTTTGACGGGTTAAGAGGCCAGTTATTTATGCGGACGACTAAGGAACTAAGCTTTGGTCAGCGAATTTGGGGAAGGTAGTGTAAAATGTGCGAATGGAGGAAGACAATCCTCAAACTGTAGCCGAGATGTACGATCAGTGGATAAAATTAAATGAGTCGCTTTTGGATAAGGCTGGTTTGGCGGGGAGGGTGAGGGGTTGCTCGTTTCCCGTATGCAGAGTGTTGAAGCAGTGTGCGGTGGCCGTGGGGGAGAGTCTTCCTCCTTGGTGTGTGTGCGCGTTAAATCTGGAGGAGCAGAAATTGGCGCGAGGGGCAGAGCCCCCGCTGTTTAAGCAGCCTTGACTGAATTGGAAAAGTATCCTATAATATTGTTATGAATTTGGTGGATAGTTTGAAAGGGTTGGAGAGAAGATTGGAGGTAGTTGGTTTCGTGGCGAAACATCCAGTTGAGGCGGCGGCGGCCGTGCTGCAGGGAGCGATCGTGGAGGGTCAACTTAACCACTGCTTGAAGAGGGCAGGCTTGACTTCTGGAGACTTGGGTAGTTTGAGTCCGGAGGAGGGAGCTAGACTGCTGAAAGCGGTGAGGGAAGAGGGATTACTTCTCCAGGGCCAACAGCGTTTGGCGGGTCAGGTGAAATTAGGAGTCCACAGATCGGGCGGTCAGGTGTTAAGGGAAGATTCGGACTTGATTGAGATTGCGATGAGCCCGGGTGGAGTAGAAGGGATGGCGAGGGGCCTTGTCTTAGGAATTGAACAGGTGCTCAAAGATATGACGTCGGAAGAGAAGCAAACTTTGGCAAATACCCTGAGGGATCTAGGATTGATCTGATAAATCGGCTTCGACTATGATTTGCGCGTCTCCCCTGAGCAGGAAGCGCTGACCGGGTTTTAACCTACCCACCCTAACGGGCCCCTCATTCAATGTACCGAGGGCAAGAGGGCCTTGCGCGCGGGCCAAAGCATCTAACTCTTCTGGGGAGAGCGGCTGCAACCCTAGGTCGGCAACTATGCTTTCAATGGTGCTAGAGGCTATCGAGGGATCATCAGGTAGGTTGACAGGTCTTTTGCCGGCTCCGCCAGCTGAGGCCATTATTTCTTGGAGTGCGAATGGACTGGCTGCGTCGATTACCGGCCCTGTGGAAAATAAGGGGGGAGCTTTTTGGCGGTCACGTTCGACAGTGGCCTGCCTATCTGCTTCCTGTCGTCTTTTGGAGGCCTGTTCTTGTTCTTGCTGACGCCGCAGGTGTTCGGTTTCTTGTTTCTGCGCCCGTCTTTCTCTTCTCAGATGGCCGGACAGGCCGGCCATCGTTTGGGTCATTTGGGCCAGGCTGTCCGGTTCTGGATTTGTGGGGAGTTGGGTAAGGGGTTTGGGGGCGGGAACTTCGGGGGAGGAGGCGGGGTGGTGGCGGATGTCGTAAACCCACTTGGCGAACTTACCAAGGACCAAGATTCCTACTACGGCAATCCCCAAGTTGAAGTAGAAGTCGAGTCGGTTTTCTGGCGGCTGGTTGTTGAGGGTTTGGTCGGGTGCGGGCTGGAGGGCAGCCACAGCTTGGGACATGTCTGGCATTAGGCCCAGAACGCATGCCTGGGGAGAAAGGGTGACGTCTTGATCCTTGGCAAATCCTCTTTCGCCATTTGGAAGCTGGGGGAGGTCGGGATGTTCGGCAAGGGTTGCTTGGGCGCAGGCCACGCGCTGGTCCAGGGTGGCTTGGGGATTTTGGAAGAATTTGTCCGCTACGTCGTTGGCAAGCTGGTTTACAGAAGTCCCTGCTGGGACGTGAGCGACGACGGAGCCGTCGTCTTTAATTTCGAAAGTTATTCCAACTTGCTGGTTCGGTTTTTCCTGATGCGAAGCAAATTTGGCAGACCTGGCTTCCTGCTGACTTTTAAGCCTGGATTGCCAACTTTGTTCGTGCCAAACTTTGTCTCTCATATGGATATTTCGTGCCAGGATTTGTTTTGTACCCGGTATAGTTTAACATTTTGCTGGAGAACGCGGTCGATGAAGAGGAGGCCGTTTAGGTGGTCAACTTCGTGCTGGATGATGTGGGCGGGGAAGCCGGAAAAAGTTGAGGTTTTTTCAACAAGCTTCGTCTCGCTTTGGCCAGGCTTTGCCGGTGTTTCGTACCTGACAGTTACCGACATGGCCCGGGTTACGGGGGCGTAGTGGTTGGGGAGAGAGAGGCAACCTTCGTAGACGCCTTTGTTTTTGGTGGGCGATTGCTGTCTTTGGGAGAATTTTGTGATTTCGGGGTTTATAAAAACGGTGATGGTTTTGTCCGGCAGGGGGCGCATGAGGAAAATGCGCAGGGAGATGCCGATTTGGGGAGCGGCCAAGCCGACGCCCTCTGGATCTTTGGCGTTTTTAAGCGCAGAAGTCATGTGTTCGATGATATCTAGTACTCGTTTGTCGAGATGGGTTATGGGCTTAGTTGGGGCACGCAGAACCGGGTTGGGGACGGTGACGATCGCGGTCATGGCCCAATTTTAGCAGAGGAGGAGGCGAATTGGGAAAGCTGGGACTGGACTTGGGGGGCGAAGGCAGGACGAAGTCGGAGAGTTTGGTCAAAAAACCTGTCGGCGTCGTTGGGCCGGCCGGCATACAGGGCAATGAGGCCGCGGTTGAAGGGGATGCGGGGGTCGGTGGGAGAGATAAGAGCCGCTTGGGCCAAAGCTTCATCGGCGGACGTATAATATTTGGGGTCGGCGGCGGCGAAGATGAGAAACATGCGGGAGCGGGTTTTGAAATAGTTGGGATGGCGGGGGTTTCCTAGAATGGAAGCCTGGGATGATGCGAGGGCGATTTGGGTGAAGTGACTGACTTCGGCGGAGGCAGAGGCGGGCAGGGAGACGGCCATGAAGGCAGAGGCTAGAGAGAGGTCGGAGGAGATAGCTGGCTCCGAGGAGTTTAGATTGTACGCTTGGGAGAGGCTTTGGTAAGAATCGATTAGATATTGGGGGTCTTGGGTGGTAGAAAAGGCGCGCATGCTGTATTGACCCGAGGCAAGTTTCACGTCCGCTACAAAGTAGCGGATTATAGAGTAGAAGAGGAAAAGAGCAGAAGAGCTGGAGATGAAAAGAAGGAGCCATTGGATAGAAGAAATTCTGCTAGGCTTGTACTGGGTAGTTTTTGAACTTTCTTGATTTAGGGAGGAGGCCATGGCGGGGAAGAGGAAAAGGAAGATTTGAGTGATGACGACGGAGAAGCCCCAGAAGTTTGTCACTGAAAGTGACAACCAACCACAGAATAACGCAAGAGCTAAGTTCGAATTTCTAAAATTTTTGATGAAGACCCAAGACATGAATCCGAGAAGGACTAGGTAGGAAAGTAGTCCCAGCAAGCCGGTATTGGAGAGGTAGTTGAGGAATTCGTTGTGGGCTTTGTTGTAAAGAAGTTCCCACTCAGAAGTGGAATTGTGCTCGAGGGGGCGGTGGGAGTAGTAGGCGAAGGCGAAGGTTTCCGGACCGGTTCCCAAAAAGAAATTCTTGGTGCTGGATCGCCAGATGCGAACGGCACCCGTCCAGACAATTTTTCTAATATTTGCGGATTCGGTGCCGCCGACTTCCAAAGCGGGACCTTGGACTTTATCGGCAGGTGGGGCAACGGTTTTTGTGAAGATGATTTCGGAGATGGGATTGGAGGTAACTAGAGTGAGAAGGATGATTAACCCAGAGACTAGGGCAAAATTTCTAATTGACCTAATTTCTAATTGGCCTAAACGAAAGAAATAAATCGTCCAAAATACTACGGAGGAGATGCCGAATGCCAGAAGGCCGGAGCGGGATTTGGTGTAAAGAAGGGTAAGAAAGAGTATAAGAGTATAAGAGTATAAGAGTATAAGTTTAAAGGGTTTCTGGGTGGTTAAGATTTGGGTTGTGGGGATGAAGATGAGGGCGACTAAGTATGCCGCGAGCCAGTTGGGTTGGCCAAGCGTAGAGAAGACGCGGGTGGCCACATCTTGAACCCACCTGTGGGCGTCAATACCGAAGTGTTCGGCGATGCCCCAGAGTGAAATGAGTATGGCCGTGCCAACTGCGATGTGTAAGGTGCGAAGGGTAGACTTATGGTCCATATAGGTAACGTAAGACCAGTAAAGGATGGAATAGGCGATGAGGGAAACAAGGCCGCCGTTCCAGCGGGAGTAGTATCCGTGCCAGGAGACATGGGGAGAGATAGAGAACCAGAGACTAAGAAATTGAGATATTAAGAATATAAGAAGCGGCCAGTCAAGGAGGGTGCGTTTGAAAACGAGGCGTTTTTGGAGAATGCAGTCGATAGCCCAGGCGGCGGCGATGACTGTGGTTAGGATATAGGTGAGGATGATTTTATTGAATTCGAAGAGCTCGGAGGTGTTGGGAAGAAAGATGAGAGGGACGGCGAAGAAGAGCGCGTAAAAGGTCCACCTGATGAGTTTGGCAGGAGCGGACATGAAGACTAGTTTAGCACGGGAGACTTTAGTTGGACTGGGAGTTGACTGTGCGGCCGGCGATGGCAATTGCCAGGCCGAGAGCGGCTACGGGGAGGGCTGTACAGGCAACCAGAGCCTTATCGGGGGTGTTTGGATCGAGATAAACAGCGGCGGCACGATAGATTGCGACCGCGACTATAAACCATCCAACAATTTCTCCTGATATTCGGCCCAAGCGATCGATATCCATGTCACTATTATCCTATAGACTATAGGATATGTCAAGTTATTTAGAAACGATCGTAAGGGTGGCCGCCATTTGTCAAACTTTGTCTCTCGCACGGATCACCGTGGAATTCTCTGAGCAAAGCGACTAGAAATAACCTTAGAGCATTGTCGCCCTGGAGAATAGCCGTGCCGTAATGTTCTACCGAGTGATGGCTGGTAACGACTAGACCGCCCCCGCTCGGGTAATCGTGGATAATAATGGTCAATTTGCCGCGGGTTTCTACAGTGGGCATGCCACCCTGGCGGGCGACGTAATCGGGAAGTCCAGCTTCGGGAATCATACCTTTAATTATACTATGGGTGCTATTTTATGAATCTGGTTGTATTCGAAGCCATGTAAGTTATAATGTCCGTGTGGATGAGGCTGAATTGTGGAGTTTGCTTTGGGAAGAGTCCAGGCGACAACTTGGGGTAGAAGGTGATTATGGGCAGGGGATGACCGGTAAACAAATTAGGTTACTGATGGGACAGTGGTTGAGGTATAAAGAGATATATGGATTGGAAGGTCAAGAGGGAGGTCTGACTGAGGAACAGAGGGTGGCGAGGGGAGCTAGAAAATAGTGTAAAATTTGGGAATGGAGTTTGGACGAGGACAAGATGGTCGGCCCCAAGGTACGTCAAGAACTGAATCGGGTGTGATTCATTACACTTGTAATGCTCCGGATGAAAATGTACTGATAAGATATGGAATTAAGCCGATGGGGCGAAGGTTTGGGGTTGATGAACGGGAAGTTTTGTTAATTCCTGAGGGTTTGTTTAAGAAAATGGGGATTGAAGAAGTTGGTGAAGTGGAGGCGGAGGTTTTGTTGAGGAAGCTGGATGAAGATAGTAGTTGAATAGATTGGGATAAGGATCTATATTGCGGGAGCGATGCTTGATTATCTATTTAGTCTCCTCTCTCATGACGTGGGGATTGATTTGGGGACTGCGAACACATTGGTATATGTCAAGGGCAAGGGGATATTGATCCGGGAAGCTTCGGTGGTGGCTAGGCATCGGAAGACCGGACAGATTTTGGCGATTGGGGAAGAAGCCAAGAAAATGTTGGGTAGATCGCCGGCGACAATTGAGGTGGTGCGGCCGTTGAAAGACGGGGTGATTGCGGATTTTGACGCTACCGAGGTGATGCTCAAACACTATATTTTGCAGGTACATGAGTCGGGTAAGGCCATCCCGCGGATACCCAAGCCCCGGGTGGTGGTGGGAATTCCCTCGGGAGTGACAGAGGTGGAGCGGCGGGCGGTGCAGGAAGCGGCGCTATCTGCAGGAGCGAGACAGTGCTACTTGATCGAGGAGCCGATGGCGGCGGCGATTGGAGCGGGTTTGCCCATCGATGGAGCGGGAGGGGTGATGGTGGTGGATGTTGGCGGGGGGACGACGGAAATGGCGGTAATTTCTTTGGGCGGGATTGTGGCCAATAAGTCTATTCGGGTGGCCGGTGACGAGCTGGATGAGGCGGTGGTGCACTACATGCGCTTGAAATACAACGTGCTGGTGGGGGAACGAACGGCTGAAGATATAAAAATTACGCTGGGGAATGCGCACATGAAGGCGTTTGAGGCCGTGGGAGGAGAAGAAGAGAGTGGGAGTAAAGGGGTTAAGTTTATGGTGATTCGGGGGAGGGATATCGAGTCGGGCTTACCCAAATCCATAAAGATTTCCTCGACTGAAGTACGGGAGGCGCTAATGCCGGTACTGCGGGAAATTGTCTCGATGGTGGCAGACTTGATTGAGGAAACGCCGCCGGAGCTCGTCGGAGACATACTGGAGCGGGGAATAGTCATGTGCGGCGGAGGGAGTTTGATCGCAGGGTTTGACCGGATGATGAGCGAGGAGACACGGGTGCCGGTGTTTGTGACGGAGGACCCGATGACTGCTGTGGTTCGGGGGTGCGGGAGAGTCTTGGATGATGCTAAACTCTTGGGGAGAGTGAAGGTGGTTGGAGGGTTGAGATAGAATTGATCTAATTATGAAGAAGTTTCGTCCGGGGGTGAGTTTTGGGGATTTTGTGGTGAAAGATATGGCGGCAGCCAGGAGTCGAATTAAGGAGGAGGGACAGAGGGATTTCCGGCGGGGGTGGCTTATTTGGCTGGGAGTAGTGCTGGCAATAGGAACGCTGGTTGTGAGACTCGTTGACTTGCAGCTGATTCAGGGGGAGAGATTTCGGGTATTGGCGGATGAGAATCGGATAAAGCAAATTGTACTGCCGGCGCCCAGAGGGAAGATTGTGGACAGAAAGGGGGGGGTGATGACGCCGGGAAGTGAAACTTCCGCGCATGTGATCGGATATTTGGGCCAAGTGAAGGAAGATGAGGTAGGGCTATTAACGCAGGGCGGCAAGTACCATGCCGGGAGCTTGGTTGGCCGGACGGGATTGGAGGAGCAGTACGAAAGTGTTTTGAAGGGGATTGACGGAGGCTTAATAGTAGAGGTGGATACCCAGGGAGAAGTGGTAAGAAGGATGGGACGAAAGGAACCAATTGCGGGGAAAGATGTGCAAGTGACTTTGGATGGCGGATTGCAAGACGCGGCTTATACGGCCGTGAAGGAAAAAAAAGCGGGGGTGGTGGTGTCTGACCCGAGAAACGGTGAGGTGCTGGCGCTGGTGAGCAGTCCCAGCTTTGATCCAAATGAAGTTAGTGCAAAGTTTGATGTACTTAGTAGTCAAGAGGACCTGCCGTTTTTTAATCGGGCGATATCGGGGGCGTACGCACCGGGGTCGACGTTTAAAATGATCACAACAATAGCGGCTATTGAATCGGGCAAGGTTGAACCCCGTTATACATATAATGATTCGGGGATTATTATTGTTGGCCCTTACAAATATACGAATTGGTACTTTACCAAGCGGGGAGGGATGGAGGGAGTTGTGGGTTTTTCGAGGGCGATAACCAGGTCTACGGATACATTTTTTTACAAAATCGGGGAACTTACCGGGCCGGGGAAAATCGTGGAATGGGCCAGGAAGCTGGGATTGGGGGAAAAGACGGAAGTAGATTTGGCAGGTGAGAGTCCGGGCTGGTTACCGGAGCCGACTGAGAAGGGTTGGTATCTCGGGAATACGTATCATTTGGCTATCGGGCAGGAGGATACGCTGGCCACACCGCTACAGATTAACGTGATGACTAATACCTTGGCAAATGGAGGGAGAAAATGCAAACCGCACCTGGTTTCAAATAATGATCAATGTTTTGATGTGCAAATTTCAGGCGAGATCTTGGAAATTATAAAAAAGGGAATGGTGGGGGCGTGCAGTCCCGGGGGGACGGCATTTCCTTTTTTTGACTGGAATGAGGCGGCACTTGTTAATAGGGGGTCGGCCTCCTTCGCCAAGGCTTCGGAAGGCCAATCACTGCCGGTGATTGCTTGCAAAACCGGGACGGCGGAATATGTGGCCGAAACGGGTGTGCTTAGGACGCACGGCTGGCTGACGGCTTACGCGCCGGCAGACAATCCGGAAATTTCGGCCACGGTGGTGATTGAGGGCGGGGGTGAGGGGTCCGATGTGGCCGCGCCGGTAGTGCGCAAGATATTTGCTGAATATTTCGGAGTTGAGGACAGGTATCCGTACGGGTCGATAAGAGGACAAGGAGAGTAGTTCTTGACGGAGGTGGTAGAGTTGTGGGATGGTTGAGGGCATGAATTTGGTGATTGTGGAGTCGCCCACCAAGGCAAGGACTCTGGCTCGGTTTTTGGGCCAGGATTATGTTATTGAGGCGACGATGGGGCACGTTCGGGATTTGCCGCAGAAGAAAATGGGAATAAAGATCGATGACGGTAAATTTGAGCCAGAGTATGTGATGACAAAGAAGCAGGAGGATAAAGTGCAGGAAATTAAGAAGTTGAGCGACGGCGCGAAGAGTATATATCTGGCGACGGATCCGGATCGGGAGGGAGAAGCTATCGCGTTTCATGTCCAAGAAATGCTTAAAACCTCAAGTTCCAAGTCTCAGAGACCGAAATTTGAGAGGATTGTGTTTCATGAGATTACTCAGCATGCGATAGAGGGAGCGCTAAAAAGCCCGCGGGCGGTAGATATGCAGCTGGTGGACGCTCAGCAAGCCCGCCGGGTATTGGATAGACTGGTTGGGTACAAATTATCGCCATTACTATGGAAAAAGGTCAGACGAGGACTATCTGCAGGAAGAGTGCAGAGTGTGGCGGTGAGACTGGTGGTGGAAAAAGAAAGGGAAATTGAAGCGTTTAAATCGGAAGAGTACTGGCAAATCTGGGTAGAGGTGCAAAAGATTCAAGATGCAACATTCAAGATTCAATTAGCAGCTAAAATAGCTAATCAGGAACAAGCGGAAAAGGCGGAAAGAGATTTGAGAGTGGCGGAGTATGTGGTAGTTGGGGTGGAAAAAAAGGAGTTTATGCGAACGCCGCCGGCGCCGTTTACGACCAGCACTTTGCAGCAGGCGGCAGCCAATCGCTTAGGTTGGAGTGCGAAGCGGACGATGCAGATTGCCCAGGGGTTGTATGAAGAGGGATATATTACTTATCACCGCACTGATTCGACGAATATTGCGGCTGAAGCGGCGACAATGGTTAGTTCGTTCATAGTTAGCAGTTATGGGAAGAAATATGCTTTGGAGAAGCCGCGTTTTTACAAGACGAAGTCCAAAGTTGCCCAGGAAGCACATGAAGCGGTGAGGCCGACAGAGGTGGGGAAGGAAAGATTGGATGGAGTCAATCGCGACCAGGAAAGACTTTATGAAATGATTTGGAAGAGGTTTGTGGCTTGTCAGATGGCTGAAGCTGAAGGGTTCATGACGACTATAAAAGTCAAGGCAAGTGAATATGGCTTGGAAGCGAAGGGGGAAACTGTAACATTCGAGGGCTGGTATAGATTGAATGGAGAGAGGGAAAATGAGGCTAGATTACCGGATGTAAGTGAGGGGGAGAAGCTGGAGTTTGTGGATCTGGTCAAAGAACAGAAGTTTACCCAGCCGCCGGCGCGGTATAACGACGCGAGTTTGATTAAAGCCTTGGAGGAGATGGGGATCGGTAGGCCGAGTACATATGCCCCGACGCTGTCGACGATTCAGGATAGGCAATATGTGGAAAAGATTGAAAAAAGATTCAAGCCGACGGAGTTGGGAGTGGCGGTGAACGATTTTTTGGTGACGAATTTCCCCAAGATTGTGGATTATGAATTCACGGCGAACATGGAGTATGGGTTGGACGAGATTGCTAATGGAGAGAAGAAATGGGAGCCGGTGCTTTCAGACTTTTACGGGCCGTTTGAAGATACGCTGAAGAACGTGGGGGAGACGGCATTGCGAGTAAAAGTGGAAGTGGAAAAGACGGGGGAGAAGTGTCCGGAATGTAAGGAGGGTGATCTGGTTATAAGAATAGGTCGGTTTGGGAGGTTTGTAGCCTGCAGCCGGTATCCGGAGTGTAAATATAAAGCCAATTTCCAAAATAAAATCGGGATGAAGTGTCCCAAGTGCAGTGAGGGGGATGTGATTGTGCGGCGGACTCGGAGCAGGCGCACTTTTTACGGTTGCAGCCGGTACCCGGAGTGTGATTTTGCGTCTTGGACGAAGCCAAACAAGGAGGTGGAAAGTGGGAGTTCCTAGATTAAACGAAGTGGTATTGACTGCGACCCTGCATGACCCAGCTGGGGAATGGAACAGAGCCGTTGAGGCGTGTGGAGTTGGACGGAGGATATCAGAAAGGTTTAGGAAGTTCGTGGTGTCGTGCACCGACTTGACTTGGCAGGATAACCGCCATCTGGTGAATATATTGATGGCGCAGGGCGTTGAGGTGAGTAGAGAATCGGACGGGGTCACTCTCTCGACAAATCCTATCGAAAATAACCATCTTAATGCGCTTGAGAAAGGATTGGCTGTGGGGGGATCGGGTTATGTTATGTATGGTGATTTTGATCGACTAGTTGTCGACAGCGTGCGCCGGCCGGCAGACGGGTTTTTGTTAGATTTGGGTGAGTACTTGAGAGGTGAGGGGGAAAACATTGATTTGACTGTCCTTTCCAGGTGGATTTATTATGAGCCGCACTCGAGGATTATCACCGAATCGCCGGTAGTTGATTGTATTTCAGCTGTAACCGGTGTTCGGAGGTGTGATTCTTTGGGTTCGGGCTTAGTCATGAAAGATGGATTGGCTAAAGAGATATTGGATCGAAGTGGAACCTTGCCGGAATTGAGTTTCCCGGCTACAAAATGGGTGGTGTTGGCCAAAGAACTGGGTTACAGGCTGGAGAGTTTTTGGACTGGGGGAAGGTGGGGGGTGTTTGAGATTCCGCAGGGTGTTGATCATCAGTTGTGGCTTGAGAGGGCCAGGGAAATAAGAGGATTGAGGGGTGAAGAAGCGGGGGATTATTATCAATTTGCGGCTGAAGGCATGAATGATTATGAGCCCATGGTTAGGAAGGGAATCTTGAGACACGAGTATCGTGCGGTTGAGAAGAGCAAGACGGAGTGGGCAAAGAGGATAACGACAGGCAGAGAAATATTAAGATTTATTGGAGGTGAAGTTGCGGCAGGCAGGTTGGATGAGACAAATGATGTAAGGCAAGCAATGAACAGGGCAGGGGAGTGGTTGGATAGGTTGGAGATGGGGATAACAGACGAAGGTGAAACTTTGGGTGAACAGTTTTTGAAAAGGACTAAAGATAGTTGGTACCAGGAGATTGAGGAGGGACGAAGGATGGGGGATAAGGCAAGGAGGGTATAGGGAGACTATATCTCATAGTTGATTTAAGCAGACGAGGGTGTTTAAATGCGGGCATGGCAAGACAACTAGGCTGGATTGGGGACCAGCTTGTGCCTACGTTGAAGGGTGTTGACGGGGTGCAATATTTGGGATTGGGGGCTGAACGCAAACTGAGCTCTGATGTTGGGGGAAGAATTGCCTCGGGAATTCATGTAGCAGTGGCTCGTGAAGCAGTAGAGTTTGATATGAGAGGTCTTAATGCTTTGGCGCGTGCGATTGGTGAAAGCGTATCTGAAGGCAGAGTCGATGGTGGATTCTGGCCAAGGGAGATGGGAATGTATGTTGATATGCGCTTGCCAATGGTCGAAGTGGACAACGTGGATTCCAGAACGGAGATATACAGAGCCTGGGTGGTAGTGTATCCTGCCGCGGCGTTGGGACTTTTGGCCGTTGATCTTGAAGGAAATGACGAAGCGGTGCGGGAGATGGAGGATGCGATTAGAAATGGGGTGTCTGTTTCTGAGGCTTTGTACCTGCATCGTGTAGCCGAATATGCGGCTTTAAGGTGGGCAGGGTTTCGGCATGGAGTAAACATCGATTTAATTACGGTTCAGAGATAAGTTTTGGTGGACGGGGAGGTGTAAAATAGGAGTATGGAGAACAAAACAGGGTGGAAGGAATATGTGCCGTGGTGGTCAAGATGGGGAGCTGTGTCCATTGCCGTGATGGCTTTGTTTATATAGTTTATATTGCAATCGGGTGAGTGATTTGGTAGAAAATGGGAATGGTTCTGAGTGATCGGGATATTAAAAAATGGATAAGGGATGGGAAGTTGAAGATCGAGCCGTTTGACAAGGAAATGGTGCAGCCGTCGTCCGTGGACTTGCATTTGGGAAACGAGTTTCTGATGTATGACAGCCACAGCCAGACGATTATTGATGTGAGAAAGGACGTGTCAAGTTTGATGAAAAAGGTTGTGATGGAGGAAAATAAACCCTTAATATTGCACCCGCGGGAGTTTGTGCTGGCCACAAGTACAGAGAAAATTTGCCTGCCGGACAATTTGGTGGGGAGACTGGAGGGAAAATCGAGTTTAGGCAGGATGGGATTGATCGTGCATTCAACGGCAGGCTATTTTGATCCTGGGTTTTGTGGTCAAGCGACGCTGGAAATTTATAACCTGGCCAATTTGGCGATTACGCTTTACCCTGGGATGAAGATCTGCCAGTTCTCATTTGCGGTTATGACCAGTCCGGTCGAGTATCCCTATGGGCATACCAGGAACAAAAGCCATTATCAGGGTCAAAAAGGCGTGGTGGGGGCAAATACCGCAAGTATTTGGGGCAGGAAATAAAAAGGGGATGGTAAAATAGGAGCATGGGCACGGTAGAAAACAAGAGTTTTTGGGAGAAGTACAAGTGGTGGTTAGCTGCTGTGGGACTAGTGGCGGTGGCGTTGTTGGTATAAAATCGAAGAGATGAATAAAGGATTGTTTATAGTTTTTTACGGGCCGGACGGAGTAGGTAAGAGTAAACAGGCCGGGCTGCTGCTGGAAAGATTGCGGGAACATAAGATAATGAGCCGGGAAGTGAGGTACCCGGTTTATGATCAGCAGCCTTCGGGGCCGAAGTTGGATGGCATATTGCATAGAAAAAAGGAAGTAATGCCGGAAGAGGAGATGCAGAAATTGTTTGCTCAGAATAGGAAGGAATTTGAGCCGACGTTGAAAAGCTGGCTGAATTCCGGAGTAACCGTGGTGGCGCAAAACTATAAAGGTACGGGGATTGTGTGGGGGGTGGCTAGGGAACTGTCTGTGGAGAAAGTGGAGGAGATGAATAAGGGCACCCTGGATTCGGATGTGACTATTTATATTGACGGGCCCAAGCGGGAGGAGATGGTTGAGGGCCATCCGTATGGGCAGGACGATGAGTGGTATAAGGTGCGCAAGGTGTATTTGCAGATAGCGGATCGGTATGGGTGGGTGAGGGTGGAGGGTGATGCGCCGATTTTGACGGTGGCAAACCGGATTTGGGCGGTGGTGCGACCGGTAGTTGTGAGCCGATTGTGACGCAGGGGGTTGACAGAGAGAGCAGGCAGGTTTACCGTGGAGGTATTGTATGAAAGAAGACCCTTTGAGTGATGGCCGTAGAAAAGAATACCAGCGGCGATTGGATAAATGATGCCTTGTGGCTAGGAGCGAGGCCGGAGGATATTAAGTGGGCGGTGAATCTGGGGAAGGAGGGCTGGGGAGAAAGAATGGTGCGTTTGATAGAATCTTGGATAAATGGTGATTTCAGGAAAAAAATTAGCTTGGGAGATAGAGGAGAAGCTGCGAAGTCAGGTGCAAGCGGCGACTGAGAAGCTGGGGAGGAGACCGAAGCTGGTGACGATAGTTGACCCCGGGAATTTGGCGAGCATGACGTATACGAATCTCAAAGCCAAGATGGCGGAGCGATTGGGGGTGGAATTTTTAATTTACAACCCGTCTGCCGGACGGGCAGGTTTTCAATTTACAAATAATTCACAAATTATCAAATTTATAAACGATTTAAACGCAGATGCGAGTGTTGACGGGATAATGGTCCAGGTGCCCTATCTAAATTCTAATTTTCTAATTAACCTTATTAACTCAAAAAAGGATGTGGATGGGTTGAGGGAGGATTCGCCGTTTACGCCGGCGGTGGTGAGAGCGGTTTTGACAATTCTCAATTCGCAAACCCCAAATCCCAGTAATATTATGATAGTTGGGTCGAGGGGATTTGTGGGGAGGAAGTTGTTAAAAAATTTGCCTGGGGCTGTGGGAATGGATAGAGAGGATTTTAATCCAGAGAAATTAAAAATTGCCGACGTAATAATAAGCTGCACGGGGCAAGCGGGGTTGATCAAGCCAGAGATGGTTAAAGAGGGGGTATTTGCCATTGATGTGGGGTACCCTAAGGGAGATTTTGATTCAGAGGTGGAAAAAAAGGCGGCTTTTTTTACGCCGGTTCCGGGCGGGGTCGGCCCGGTGACGGTGGTGATGCTGTTTGTAAATTTACTGTATGCTGTTGACCTGGGGCTCGAGCTGGGGGGGAAATAGAGAATTGAAGGCGGTGACGATCTTTCTTAGCGAATTGGTAGCTCTTTTGTCTTTTAACTCGGATTCAAGTTGGGCCATAGTTGGTTGGAGCGATGTGTCTGATTGGGAGGATTTTTCAGAAAGTGATCGGGAGGTGATGATGCTAGTAATCATCATAATGATACGCAGACCTGCGGGGCTGACACGGGTGTTGCCAAATTTTTCAGCTACTGTATCCATAAGATTACGGATAGATAATTTGAGCAGGTCCTCGATGGGAATATCACCCAGCTCATGGAGAGCCTTGATGCCTTTGGTGGTTGATTCGGCGTGTTCCTGGAGAGAGTGGAGGAGGGCAGATGCCTGGCGGATCTGACCTGTCTCGAGGAGCTGTTTGGTTTCGGTAGTAACCGCTGAATGGCGGATGTCGCGAGTGGAGGCGATGCCGCAGGAGTTGCCGATGGTGAAGTCAACCGATTTACCTTTGAAGTCCGGGACGGTGACCTTTTTGGCTGCGTTGGCGGCGGAGCGAACGGCGGGAATTTTGTTGAGATCTTCCGGGGAGGGATTGAAGAGAAAGAAAAGTGTTTCGTCGGGACTCGAACCGGGGCGAACGGCCGCTATCTGGCAGGAGAGCTGGGCTTGGTCGAGGAGCCGGGCGCCGGTGGCCGCGCCGTAGCGGATGACTTCGTCGCCGAACTGGCGGGCGACTTTGGTGTTGGCGGCCTTGAGTTGATCGCTGTCGATTTCTAGGACAACCACCGCTTGGTTGTTTGTGACGCAAGAAGCAGTCCGGGTGATGAGCCAGTCACGGACTTTGTCGTTCATGACGGGAAGGCCGCAAAGACGGTCCGATTCTTGGTATTCGGGCGGAATCGGGTTTTGGGGGTCGCCGACGCGGAAGCGTGGAGGGATTGAAGCATATCCCGATCCGATCTGCTGCTCCAGCTGAGAGCGGTACTTATTTTCCTGTCCAGGTGTTTCTGGAGAGGCTGGTGAGGGGGGCATAACCTTGAGCATAACAAATATGGGAGTGAAGGTAAACGTAGGGGTGAGTGTTGTAAGGATTGTGGAGTGGGTGTACAATTAGTGTTGTTATTTCGCACTCCGGTGGTGTCTCCTTAATCAAGGCATCGGAGGAGGTATAAGGAGATATGGCAATTACCAATACAACTGTTATTGAATTGGATCCACGAGACACGAGTTATGACCTGGCGGGGAGGGCGGTTGAGTGGCTGGTGGTGATGAGGGCGTTAAAACAGGTTTCACCGAAGGAGGTGGAGAGGATAGGTAAGGAGTTGGCGGATATTCAAGCCGAGGCAATCAGGACGAGGAAGTTGGGAGGAGAACGGATCAGGCTGTAAATGTTATGGCAGAGGTGACGCTTAAAGATTTGCTGGAGGCGGGGGCACATTTCGGACACCAGGCCAGGCGGTGGAACCCGGCCATGGCCAAGTATATTTACGGTAAGCGGGGAGGAATCCATATTTTTGATTTGGTTCAGACAAAGAAGGGATTGGACGAAGCGGTCGAGTTTGTAAAAAAATTGACGGGAGAGGGCAAAGTAATTTTGTTTGTGGGGACAAAGCGGCAAGCGGCGGCGACAGTGAAAGCGGCGGCCGAGCGGGTGGGAATGCCGTATTTGAGTGTGCGCTGGATCGGGGGACTGCTGACTAACTGGGCTCAAATGGAGAAACGGATTCGAAAGATGTTTGACATGAAGGACAAGCGGGAGAAGGGTGAATATAAAAAATATACTAAGAGAGAGCAGATTTTGATTGACAGGGAGATTGCCAAGCTGGAGAAATTTTTTGGCGGAGTGGCGAAAATGGGAAAACTACCTAGCGCCTTGTTTGTGGTGGATTCACATCGGGAGGAGGTGGCAGTGCGAGAGGCGGTTAGGATGGGAATTCCGGTAGTGGCATTGGTGGATAGCAATGCGGATCCCAATTTGACCGACTATGTGATTCCCGGCAATGATGATGCGGTAAAGTCGGTGGAGTTGGTGGTGGGGGCGGTAGCGGACGCTATTGCTGAGTCTAAGAGTGTAAGAGTGGAAGAACAGGAGGAGAAGAAATGAAAGTTTCTATTGAAGATATTAAAAAACTTCGTGAGAAGATGGGGGCGGGGGTGTCTGACTGCCGGCAAGCGCTGGAGGAATGCGGGGGGGACATGAAGAAATCCGAGGAGTGGCTGAGACAAAAAGGGATGGAAAAAGCTGCCAAAAAAGCGGATCGGGAGGTGAAGGCCGGAGCAGTGTTTTCTTATGTGCACCACACAGGCAGGTTGGGGAGTATGGTGGCGCTGGCATGCGAGACGGATTTTGTGGCAAAAACCGATGATTTTCAAAAGTTGGGTCGGGAACTGGCTTTGCAGGCGGCGTCGGCCGGGCCGGCGACGGCGGAGGAACTACTTGAGCAGGAGTATGTGCGAGATCCCAGCAAAAAGGTCTCGGAACTTATTAAGGAAGTGATTGGGAAGTTGGGCGAGAATATACAGATAATTGACTTCAAAGTGGTACGCGTATAGAATCCGCATAATGTTTCAGGTGTTACTGGATTTGGCTCGGGGGTGGGCCGGTTTGAGGAAAGAAGAGGTAGTGGAGGTGGGACCTGAGGTGAGGAAATGTACCGTTACGGGATGTGAGTTTGCCGAGGGTGGTCCATGCAAGGCATTGGAGTATGCGCATTTGGTACAGACGGGCCGGATGCATTGGTATGACGGGATGGAGTTGAGCGTGGGATGTCTGATGGAGAGAGAGGCCGTCCAGGTTCGGATGAAGGGGAAGGAAGCGGAGGTGTAGGTTTATGGTGGAATGGTTTAGGAAATCGGTTGAAGCTGTGAGGGTAAGGGCGGAGAGAGGGGCTTTGATGGGGGAGATAGAGGACGTTGAGAAGATGGCGGCGGTGGGTTTTCCCATAGTGGATGGGTTATTTCCGCTGCTGTCTGGAAGCCGGAGGTACGGGAAGTGGTATGATCAGGCAAAAGTGAGGTCTGAGCGGGTGTGGATGGAGAGGACGTCACAACCGGTGCCGGACGCGGTTGAGGAAGCCAGGCAACGGGTGATTGATTGGTCGCGCCGAGCAGGGGATGATCAGGATATTCTGGACATGTTAAGTAAGATGCTGGAGAAATGGGGTGAGGAGGCTAATAGGGGCAAGGGGGGAAAGGCAGCGTTTCGGGTGGATGGTGAGGCGGTGGAAGCGGCTGAACTGAGACGGTTTGCGGGGGAAATGGTAATACATGATGTGGAGCGGGTAGCTGCGGCCTTGGTGGGTCTGGAAGCGGAATTGATGCGCAAGAAGGGGGAGGTTTAGGGCGGTTTGGGTTGCAGTTGGTTGACAGATTTGGTATAATTTATATATGGCAGCCACAGGGGAACTATCGAGACAGGAGAGGATATTTAGTGCGGCGAGAAGGATTAATATCGCGTTGAGTCCGGCCTTGGCGGCGCAGGCGGTTGATAATGCTTATGAAGGTATTCTGAAGGGGGACTTGACGGAAGAGGAGGCTTTGGTTATGCTGGAAACAACGGCAGTTAAGGCTGAAGCGGGAACTTTGAAAGTGGTCGGTCAGACTTAGGATAGTGGTATACTAGTGACGTGATGGTGGATTTGGAAGAAGTAAAGAGGAAGATGGCGGCCGCGGTGGATTTTACGCGGCGGGAGGTGGCGAGTATTCGGACTGGACGGGCGAACCCGGCGATAGTCGAGAATGTAATGATTGGGGCATACGGGGGGACGGCAAGGATGAAGGTGGTGGAGTTGGGTACAATTTCCGTACATGAAGCACAGCAGCTGGCGATTTCTCCTTATGACCAGTCGATTATCGGGGATATCCGGCGGGATTTGGAGGCGGCGAATTTGGGGGTGACGCCGGTAATTGATAACGGGGTTATCCGGATGACCTTTCCGCCGCTGACGGCTGAGCGGAGGCTGGAGTATGTGCGGATGCTGCACGTAAAGCTGGAAGACGGGCGGGTGAAGGTACGGCAGATTCGGCACGACAAGATGAGCGAGCTGAAGAGGCAGTTTGAAGAGCGGGTGATAACCGAGGACGATCGGCATAGTTGGGAAAAAGAGTTGCAGGAAGTTACTGATGAGATGATGGAAATGATTGAGAGTATGGGGAAAAAGAAGGAAGAAGAATTGAAAACTTTATAAGCCTGTAGTATATTGAGACTATGTCTTACAGACCTGATTCGTCGTTTGAGTCGAGAGCCATTCAATTGCCTGGTCCGGTGCTGCAAAGGGATAAATTGAAAGAGAAATTTGATACATTGTTAAGTTATGTGGGGTGGGCGACATTGGCGGCGGGAATAATTTATGTATTGACTCACATACCACCTGAACCTGTTGGCGCCTGGAGATAGTGATGGTTTATTTTTGGCAGATTTCCCGGTAAACTGGCGGGGATGGACTTGCAAGCGATGTTGGTTTTTCTGGCGGTATTATCGGTACTGGTGATGGTGCACGAATTGGGGCATTTGCTGGCGGCAAAATATTTTGGGATTAAAGTGGAAGAGTTTGGATTGGGACTACCGTTTACCAAGGCCCTGATTAAGATAAAATTTAAGGGCACCGATTATTCGGTATACCCCTTGATTTTTGGGGGGTTTGTGAGATTGCAGGGAGAGGAAGGGCCCTCCTTCGCCAAGGCTTCGCAGGGTAAAACTAGTTTTTGGGAGCGCGGCCGGAAGCAGAGAATGGCGGTGCTTTTGGCCGGAGTGGTGATGAATGTGATTTTGGCGGTGGCAGGATTTGCCCTGCTATACGGCCATATCGGAGTGCCAGGACAAGTGAGAGAAAAAATTACTCTAATAAAAATTGAGCCAGGGTCGCCGGCCCAGGAGGCGGGTCTTTTGGTTCACGACCGGATAACTGCTGTTGAGGGACGGGAGGTAAATTTTTCCGATTTTACGAGAATCTTGCGGTCCTGGGGCGGGCTGAAAGTGAATTTGGAGGTGGAGCGGGGCGGGGGGACGAGTTTGTTTGAAGGGATTACTGAGAATCGGGTGGAGAAGTTGACTGTGGTGGTGATGCCGCGCTTGAGTCCGCCTGAAGGGCAGGGGCCGCTGGGGGTGGTAATTGCTAGTTTTCCGTATTTGCAAGTCAGGCAGTGTGCAGGGTTAAGAGCGGAGTGTGTAGGGGGCATATTGGGGGCGGCGGGGAAAGCGACAGTGACTTGGGGCGGGAGAGTGATTCTGGGATTGAGGGAAATTGGTAAGAGTTTGACTGCGGGCAAAGTACCGCAGGGGGTGGGCGGACCGGTAGTGATTTATGAATGGACAAAAGTGGTGGCTGAGGGCGGATTTTGGCCGATTGTGGAGTTGGTGGCTATATTGTCGGTCAATTTGGCCATATTTAATATTTTGCCAATACCGGCTTTGGATGGGGGGCGGATGCTGTTTGTGTGGCTGGAGTGGGTGAGAAAGAAGAGATTGGAGCCGGAACTGGAGAAGAAAATAAACTCCTGGGGGTTTGCATTTCTGATTGGCCTGGTAATTTTGATCACCATGCAGGATTTGATCCGGACGGGGATTTTGAAGAAGTAATGAAACTGGGGGAGTTTGATTACCAGCTGCCTAAGGAACTGATCGCTCAAGAGCCGGTTAGACCTCGAGACCGAAGCAGATTGATGATTGTAAATCGCTTGGCGAGGACGATAGAGCATGATTATTTTTACAACTTGCCGAAGTATCTGCGGCGGGACGATTTGCTGGTGTTTAATGACACGAAAGTATTTCCGGCGAGACTGGTGGGAAAAAAGGAGAGCGGGGGGAGAGTGGAGATACTTCTTTTGACCAGTGAGGGCGGCGGTTGGAGATTTATCGGTAAAAATATCGGGAGGGCGAAAAGAGTAATTTTTGGGAACGGTTTGGAAGGGGAAATTGTGCGACCCGGGGTAATAAAGTTTAATGTTGATAGTAACCGATTGACGGTATTAATTGATAGGATCGGGTACACACCGGTACCACCTTATATCCACCCGAGAGGGGCATGGCCTGAACCGAAATTGAGGCGAATGTATCAGACGGTTTATGCGAGGGAATTCCGTCTGCGGGCTGGCGGGATGGGGAGTGCGGCGGCGCCGACGGCGGGGTTTCATTTCACAAAAAAAATGCTGGCGAAAATTCCTAAAAAGATTTTTGTGACGCTTTGGGTGGGATTGGGGACTTTTGCGCCGGTGAGGGAAGAAAATATTGAAGAGCATAAAATGCATGAAGAGCGTTTTTCGATTTCATCTGGGACAAGGGCTGAAATCTTGAGAGCTAAGAAGGGTGGAGAACGAATTGTGGCCGTGGGGACGACGAGTGTGAGAGTGTTGGAAAGTGATTGGACAAGAAATGAAACAAATATTTTTATTTATCCGGGGTATAAATTTAAGTATGTCGACACGATGATTACGAATTTTCATTTGCCCAAGAGTACGCTTTTGATACTGGTGTGCGCTTTTGCCGGGAAAGAGTTGGTTATGAAAGCTTATGAAGAAGCCATAAAAAAGAAATACCGGTTTTACAGTTTTGGAGATGCAATGCTGGTGGTGTAGAATGACGCGCATGGGAGTGGAGAACGGGTTAAAGGTGAAAGTGGGCGGGAGGTTCATGTTGCGAGTCACTGATACCGATGAATATTCAGTGGTGAAGACTTATGAATATTTGGTTCAAGTTATGGGTATGAGGACCGACGGGAACGGTGGAATGATGATGGATGTGGTTAGTGTCGATGGGGAAGTGTTTTACCCCCTGCCGGTAAAAAGGTGGAGATATTTGTGGGATCAATTGGTGAAGGAGGTGCCTGAGGGAGAGGTAAGGGTGGTCACCTATAATATGGGTCTAGTTAGGATAAAGGAGATTGGGTAAAGTGGGTTGTGGTAAAATCTGGCGCGTATGGCGCGACCCAAGGAGTGGCTGTCGGACCTGAATGTAAGAAGAAGTTCGATGACAAGGGTAAATCCGGGATGTATTTTCGGGTCGCATGAATGTTGGCACGGGTGCGCTGCTGAGTTGGGGTTGAAGGCGGAGATAGTTGGGGAAAGGATAACGACGGATGGGCAGGTGGATAGGTACTTAAAAAGGGTGAATTGCGGGGTTTTGGAGAAGGCGGTGAAGAAGGCGAGGCAGGACGGGAACGGGGTGGAGGTGGATGTGGAGAAGTTGTACGAAAGATTGGCCGATGTACGGGCGGATATAGCTGAGCTGGACGAGAAAATTGGAAAGGCTAAGGGGAGGAAGGATAAGAGGGAGGTAAGCTATTTGGTAAAGCAGAAGCGGATATGCAGTGCGAGTGCGGGTGGATTTGTGACGAAGTTACACCGCTTGGGTTTGGGTGAAGATGGAGACGGTTTTGAAGGTGAACCGGAGGTTGTGGATTGAAGCTAGCCGGTAGTATGTGAGTTCACGGGATTTGAAAAGGTGATGCAAATAGGCGCGGGTGTAGTCGCGGCAAGTGGTGCAGTCGCATTGGGAATCGACGGGGTTTTGGTCCAATTTGAATTGCGATTTGCTGATATCGATGCGCTCGTTTTTGGATTCGCTATTGTAGAGCAGGCCGGCGCGGGCCAGGCGGGTAGGGGCCACGCAATCGCACATATTGGCTCCGGCTTTGAATACATTTATGAGGTCGGAGGGGCGAGTGCCAACACCCATGGCGTAGAGGGGCAAGTTTTTGGGAAGCAGGTCGCGGACTGCGGCGATTGTTTCTGAGGTCTGGCGGGGATTGGAGCCGATGACGGCGCCGCCTATGGCTATACCGGGTAGATCCTGGGCTACAACAAATTTGGCGGATTCACGGAGCAAGTCAGGAAATTCGCCGCCTTGGATAATTCCATACAGAGCGGGAGAGTGTAAGAGTTTAAGAGTGGAAGTATGTTGTTTCCAGGTTTTGATGCATCGGAGTAGCCAAAGGTGGGTTCTGCTCATGGCCTCTTTGGCGTACTCATAAGATGCGTTTTTGGGGATGGAATGGTCAAAAGCCATGATGATGTCCGATCCGATATCCAACTGGGACTGGGTGGCAGTTTCTGGCGTGAGAAAGTGAGTGGAGCCGTCGATGTGGGACTTGAACTCGGCCCCTTCGTTGGTAATTTTGGGGTGTAAAGATTGGATTTGAAAGCCTCCGGAGTCGGTAAGAATGGGGTGGGGCCAATTCATAAATTTGTGGATGCCGCCGAGACGTTTGATATTATGGGAACCCGGGCGAAGGTAGAGGTGATAGTTGTTGGCGAGGATGATTTGGGCTCCGACTTGTTCTAGATCTTGGCGGGAAAGGGATTTGACGGCAGCGGCGGTGCCTACGGGCATAAAGACCGGAGTGGAAACCGGGCCGTGGAGAGTGGTAATAAGCATTGATGCGATTTTAATACACATCTTGACATGGCTGTTTGGATTGTGGTGTACTTTATGTGTGTTAAGGAGAAAGTTGGTAACGGCAATGATACTGGGGACAATGATAATGCCTGTGGTTGCGGGGGCTGTGGGGGAGAGAGCGGCCGTAAAAGCCGTTAATCAAAATATGCGGGATGAGAAGAAAAAGTCCGTGGTGGTGAGGTTTAATTTGAGAATGACCGAGATGAATCAGAAAGCGATGCGGGTATTTGGCGAAAGATTGGAGAAAATGAGGAAAGCAGTGGATAGGGTGAGCGATGCGACCAGTGATCAGACTGTCCGGGAGGCGATAATTGAGGCCAGGGCGGCAATTGCCCAAGCTCAGGAAGCGATTAATACCCAGGCTGACAAAGTTTACGTGGTGGACACGGCGACGGATGCGACGGCGGGTTACCTGGTGAGGGGGAGGATTGCGGCGATGAAAAGGGATATTTTGGAGGTGCGAAAAACCGTTATTGAAGCCCGGCATACAACAGTGGAGGCGATGAAGGCACTTGCCGCCAGTCGAGGTGGATCATGAAAGCTAAACAGACATATCAGAAGCTGAGCGTAGGATTGTTGTCAGTAACTATTATAGTGGTGACAAGTTTGCTGCTGTATTTGAAGTTGGGCTTTGGACGGAGAGATGTGGAGCAGAAAATGATGGAGCAGGAGAAGGCTGAGGAGTTTCAGATCGAAGGGGACTGGGGGGCGGGTGAACTGCTGCAATTGGAAAAGGATGCGGCGGGGTTGTAATGATATTGAGGAATTGGTTATAATTGAGCAATGGAGAGTTGTGTGTTTTGCAAAATTGCAGCGGGGAGCTTGCCTGCGGAGAAGGTTTATGAAGACGATGAAATGATCGTAATTCCAGATAAAAATCCGGCTGCGGCAATACATTTATTGTTTATTTCCAAGTCTCACGGGGAAGAATTTCACAGTGTGGATCCGGGCAAATTGGCGAGGATGCTGGGTAAGGTGAGGGAGAAGATTGCGGAGCTAAAAATGGCTTACAGAGTAGCTATGAACGGGATGGGGGCGACACTTGTCTCAAATCATCTGCACATTCATTTATTGGAGAAGGTTTCGGCCGATAGGCCGGTTTAGAAAGGGGGGTGGAATGAAAAGATGCCAACAGTGGTACGAAAGAAGCCGGGACAGTCAGATGACCGGCTTATTGCCGATTTTAGAAAGAAAATACTGGCGGACGAAGTGATCGATGAAATTAAAGATCGGGTGTTTCACAAAAAGCCGTCGGTGGTTAAGCAAGAGAAAATTAAGGAGAGGCGGAAAAATAGGGGGCGGAGGAGTTATTGATGCTGTCTGACAAAATCAGGGTCGATTTGAATACAGCCATGAAGGCGAGGGATTCCTTGCGGGTGTTGGTGCTGAGGATGGTGCTGTCGGAGTTAAATTACAAAAAAATTGAAATACAGAAGGAGTTGACGGACGAGGACGTGGTGACAGTAATCCAAAGGGAGGTTAAAAAGAGACGGGAGGCGGTTGAATCATATCGGGCGGGAGGACGAGTCGAACAGGAAGAACAAGAAAAAAAAGAGCTGGCGATTTTGCAGGAGTACCTGCCAAAGCAGATGGGAGAGAAAGAGATAGTGACTGAGCTTGTGGGAATGGATTTACCTAAAGATTTTGCGGCGGCGATGAAAGTGGCAGGGCCAAAGTTTCGCGGGAAAGCAGACGGCGCTGTCGTGGCAAAGTTAGTCAGGGGGATGGTGAATGGTTAAGTACAAAACCGACGTTGTTGAAGACGGGCGGGAGTATGATGTCTGGCTGGCTGGTAAAGAGGAAATGGGGAGTTTGGGGAAGAAATGGATGAAGGATGAGGTGTTTCACGAGGTGATCAGCTGGCCGCTGGAGGAGAAGGGGCTGGGGCCCGACGGAGTGTGGAGGCTGGGGGATGTGGTAGTGTATAAAGACGCGAAGAACAGAGATTTTTTGATTGAACACGGAGTAAGACATTTGTTGGGTCAACATCACGAGTGACCATTTTTCCCATATTGTAACGATCGTAAATTTGTAGGAATATGAGAATGTGAGACAAAAGACGAAAAGAAAGCTGAAGGCCACGGTGAGGGCGGTATTGGCAGTCTTGGACAAGAGTTTTGATTGGGTTGTATTTTCTAAGTCTGAATCTCGGAGAAGGTTAAAGAAAATGTCAGAGGTGAGCGCGGCTGATGAATATTGGAAGGTCTACTATGCAAGTTCGATTGAGGATGGGATAGGAAGGCTGTTGCGGAGAGGGATGGTGGAGGTAAGAGAGACGCAAGGCGGGACGGAGGTGCGGATAAGCGATAAGGGTAAAACCGAGGTTTTGAAATACCGGCTGGCTGAACTGGAGTTGAAGGCGCCAGTAAGTTGGGATAAAAAATGGCGGATAGTGATGTTTGATGTAGCGGAGGTGGAAAGGAGAAGAAGGGACGAACTGAGGAAGTGGCTGTTGAAGCTGGGGTTGAAGCAGATACAAAAAAGTGTGTGGGTTAGCCCATATCCTCTGGACAAAGAAGTGAGGTTTTTACGTGAGGTACTGGGGGTGCCACATTCGGTGAAATTGATAACTGCTGAAAGAATAGAGAATGATGAGGAGCTAAGGGAATTATTTGATTTGTAATAATTGCGATATCATAACGATCGTGAAATTGGGGAAATAATTGAAGCCGGATTGAGTTAATGGGGAGGGAATGTGTACAGTTGAAAGGATAGGTCGGGTGGTGTAAACAGATGGTATGACCTTGTATTTGAAATACCGGCCGCAAAAAATAGCGGAGCTGGATTTGAAATCGGTGAGAGAGCGGCTGGAGGCGATGGTGAAATCCGGTAGAGACTTACCGCATGCGTGGTTATTCTCGGGACCAAGAGGGACGGGGAAAACGAGTACTGCCAGGATATTGGCTAAGTATGTCAATTGCCGGGGTAAGGATAAGCCCTGCAATAAATGCGAGACGTGTGTGTCCATTACGAATGGTTCGTGTCCTGATGTAATTGAGATTGATGCGGCGTCTAACCGGGGAATTGATGAGATCCGGCAATTGCGGGAACGGGTGGGATTGGCGCCGATGACTACGGATTACAAAGTTTACATAATTGATGAGGCGCACATGCTGACTACTGAGGCGGCCAACGCGTTATTAAAAACTTTGGAAGAGCCGCCGGAGCATGTGTTGTTTGTGTTGTGTACAACGGAATCTGAAAAACTGCCGGAGACGGTAGTGAGCCGGTGTGCGGTAGTGAGATTTGGCCGGCCGAGTATTGACGAGATTTCCGATAGATTGGAGAAAGTAGCAAAAAGCGAGAAGGTTAAGCTGGATTTGGGAGATATTAAAGAAATTGCAGCTGCGGCTAGGGGGAGTTTTCGGGATGCGGTGAAACTGTTTGAGCAGGTGATGCTGGGAGAGGGAGATGTGAAGAAAATGTTGGGGGCATCTGACAAATCCGACCCGCAAGAATTTTTGGGAATGGTGAGGGCGGGCAAAACCGAAGAAGCGTTGGGTCGGGTGGACGAGCTTGTGCAGGGAGGGGTGGATTTGAGGAAATTTGTGGAGAAGTGTGTGGAGTTGTTGAGAGAAGAGTTGATAGGTTCGGTGACAAATGAAAAAACCGCAAATTCCGGTGAATTGATTAAACTTATCGAAGGCTTGGAAAAAGCTTATGGGAGGATGAAGGATGCGGCGGTAGTGCAATTGCCGATAGAAATCTTTGTTATAGAAAACTCGAAAGCTCCAGTAGGTTTTGAACCTCAGTCACGCCCGTCGAACGGGCAGGCCCCAAATGCTAAACAACCTCCAAGTTCTATCGAGCAAAAAATCAAACCGCAGATTTCAGGACTTGTGACCGGGGGAAGTAAGCTGGATGATGTGATGGGCAAATGGCAGGAGGTGATTAAGGCGGTCAGACCCAAAAACCACTCGGTGGAAGCTTTGCTGAGATCTACAAGACCCGTGGATTTTGATGGGCGGGACTTGGTCCTGGAAGCATTTTATGAGTTTCATAAGAAACAGTTGGAGACCGAGAGGTGCAGGTTGATTGTGGAGGAAGCAGTGGGAGAGATATTGGGGGTGGGCCAGGTTAAGCTGAAGATGAAATTGGGAAATAGCCCGGTCCGGGTGCAAAAAGTAACAGATGATTTGAAGAGTGATGAGCTGATCGAAACAGCCCGGGAGATATTCAAGTGAGGTTAACCTCTGAAGAGAGACAGAACCCAAATTAATAGAATAAAAGACCAGAAGGTAATTAAAACGATCGTGATTGCGGTTTTAAGTTTCATTGTAGGGAAAATTCCTCGGTGTGGATTTTATGATGAGGGATGCCGAGTTGGTGAAATTGGTTTCTGAGGTTTTCCATCATGGGGGGAGGGCCGCAGATGAATATCGCTGGGGAAATTCTTGCGCTGGAGCTTTTGAGAATTGTTTGGGCGTCCAGGCGACCGGAGAGGGAAGTGAAGTGGGGAGAAAGGCGCAAGTTGGGCAGTGATTTGGCCAGGCCTAGGAGTTCGTTAAGATAGACAGCTTCGGACTTATCTTTGACCGAGTAATAGAGATCTATTTGGTAGTCGGGGTGATTGGGAAGACTCGAGGCCATGCTCATGAAGGGTGTGATGCCGATTCCGCCAGCGATCCAGATGTGGTTTTTCTGGGGATAGTATAGATAGGAGAATCGGCCAAAAGGGCCTTCGATTAAGGCTGTGGTTTTGGGCTTGAGCGATGGTAATTCGCGGGTGTAGTCGCCTATGGCCTTGGCGGCGATCGTTATGTTGGGGGAGTCCGGGGGTGAGTTGATGGAAAAAGGGTGGGTCTCGCTTAACTTATTGTCTTTGAGGTTGATGAAAATGAATTGACCGGGGTCAAATTTGATAGGTTTGTCAACCGGAGTGAAGACAATTTGGGTGACGGATCCTCCGGCCAGCGGGTTTATGGAGTTGACTCGGTAGGGGGTGCGGCGGACGAGAAAACGGCCAAGAACGGTTCGGTAGACGTGAATGGATAGACTGAGGGTGACGAGGGAGAGCATGTAGATTCGCAGGGGGAAAAAAGAGGAAATGTCGCTGGGAATGAAGAAGGCGTGCAGACTGGCCAAAAAAAGGGTTAACCCGAGGAATTTGTGGGTGAGGCGCCAGATGTGATAGGGGAGGCGGGAGTAGAAAGTGATGATGAGAAGTGAAGTGAGAAGAAAGTGGGCGGCCAGGCCAAAGTTGAGGGGCCAGTTTGAGACGGATGGGAGGAGCAGGCGGAGTGCGGATTTGGCCGAAGTGAAGAGGTAGGTGCTGATGATTAAGGCGGGATGGAAAAGCAAAGAAATAAATGCTAAACCGCCGATGATGTGGTGAGCGATATAGACACGGTTCATGCCGCCAAAGAGTGACTCAAAAAACTTGAACCGCCCGGAGAGAATAATGGAGAGACAAAAGAGGGATAGGCCTAGGAGAGCCGCAATTTGGCCCAGACTGAGCAGGGTGACTAGGGGTGAGGAGAAACGCTGTACCAGCGGTCCGTTTTGGGACCAGAGGAGAATAGGGATAACGCAGATAATAAGGACAACTAACCAGCCTGGAGTTTTGACCATTGAATTTATCCTAACATGGATTTAGAATTCAGATTCATGGGGATAGGGGATACTATCAAGAACTTGGGAGACATTAATAAACTGCGTCAGCAGGCGATGCAGATGCAGAAAAACCTGTCGGCTCAGCAGATTACCGTGGAGGAAAGCGGAGTGACTGTGGTGATTACCGGGGACCAGAGGATAATGGATTTGAAAATCCAGGGGATTGGCAATCCTGTGCTTAATGATGTTTTGAATAAGGCGATTCGCAAGAGCCAGGAATTGGCGGCCAAGGAATTGATGAATATCTCCGGCGGGCAGGGGATGGGGTAGTCTCCTCAGAAGATTTTTGGTGTAACTTATAGTATAATAGATGTATGTCTAAGGTGGAGGGGCTGATGGCTCAAGCCGGTTGCACTGAAGCCTATTGTCCTGGAAATTTGGGAGTGGAGGGAAGATGTTTTGAGGATGCAATTTTGGCGGAGCTGGTTGGGCCGGGGAATGTTGTGGCGGAAGCAGAGAGATGCGAGAAGGGAAAGACTGGGTGTCCATTTGCTGACTTGTGCCTGGAGCGGAATAAAGAAAACATTGCCAGAGCGCGGGCAGAGGTGGAGGCGGCTGGAAAGCGGCAAGAAGAAGAGATAAGGAAAGGTACAAGAAGGCGTAAGAAGAGGTAAAATCTGGGAGTGAGAGTTGCCAGGGCGATTACAAATTTGATTGAGTCTTTTGAACGGCTGCCGGCGATTGGGCCCAAAACGGCGGCCCGACTGACTTATTATCTGCTGCATGTGCCGCAGAGTGAGCTGGACAAGTTTGGCGAGGCGGTGCTTAGTTTGAAGCGTAATACTAAAGAGTGTTCGATTTGTCACAACATCTCGGAGATGGATCCGTGCAATATTTGCGCGGACGTTGGCCGAGACAAGGACGCAATTTGCGTGGTGGAACAGCCGCTGGATGTGCTGGCGATTGAAAGGGGTAACGGATACAAGGGCGTGTATCATGTCCTGCATGGAGTGATTGACCCACTGCATAATATCGGTCCGGACGAAATTAAGATTGCTGAGCTTTTGGGGAGAGCCGGTGGGGCAAAAGAAGTTATATTGGCGTTGAATCCGAATATGGAAGGAGAGGCAACCTGCCTATATATAAAAAGACAGTTGAAAGGCGTGAAGGTGACACGACTGGCGCATGGGTTGCCGATTGGGGGGGATATTGAATATGCCGATGACCGGACCTTGACACACGCGATGGAGGGACGAAGAGAATATTAAATTAACCTAGTTGACCTAATTATTCTAATTAGTCTAAGAATATGATAAAACCACATGCGTTAAAAGTTGGAGACACAGTTGGGGTGGTGGCGCCGTCGGATGCGGTGGAGAGGAAGGGAGTGGAGAAAAGCTTGGGGGTAGTCAAGGCTTGGGGGTTGAAAGTGAAGGTGGGTGGGCATGTGTACGCCAAAGTGGGAGATTTTATGGCGGGGACGGCGGAGGAAAGAATGGAGGACTTGAAGGCCATGATTTATGATGACGAAGTCAAGGCAGTTTGGGCGGCGTCGGGAGGGTACGCGGTGACGGAGGTGATGCCTGTGTTTAATCGGGAGACCATAGAATACTTGAAGAGCCATCCAAAGTGGTTTGTTGGTTACTCCGATGTGTGTTTGATATTAAACGTTATGACGAGCTTGGGGATGGTGTCTGTGATGGGACCGAATATATGGGGACTGGACGAGTGGGATAAGTCCGGTTTGGAGATGCTGCGGAAAGTGTTGTTCGGCCCCCCTTCGCGTGAAGCTTCGGAGGGGTACGGAGGTATTGGGACCAGTGCTAACTGGAAATCTGGGTTGGCCGGAGTAGCCGAAGGGCGAGTGGTGGCTTCGAATCTGGAACTTTTGATTTTGTCATTCGGGACCCGATTTGATCCAATAATGCATGGAGAGGGAGATATCCTTTTGGGGCTTGAGGAGTTGGATATAGATAAGAGTATGCTGCAGAGGCAGATAGACGTAATTTTGAACCATAAAAGAACAAAGAGGATCAAGGGGGTAATAGTGGGCAGGCTGACTAATATTTTGGAAAAATCATATCCCGAGTGGGGAATGAAAGTTACGCCTGAAGAACTAATCAGGGGCAGGGTGAAGAAGTTTGGGGTGCCGCTGGCTTTTTGCGGGGACTTTGGGCATCCGGATTGGGCATATGGGAATTTTCAGGGGATAAAGCGCCTTTTTCATAATAGGCAGTTTTATCCGCTGGTGAACGGGGTGAGGGCAAGATTGACTGTGGGTGAAGAATGTAAACTGGAGTATCTGGAAGAGGTGGGTGTAGGGTAGAATGAGATATGCAAGTGAAGCCGAAAAATCCGTGGGAGGGCAGTTTTGAGAATTTGACCGGCCAGGCAGGCGGGCGGGCAAAGAGGGTGGTAGCGGATGTGGTGAAAGCGGGGGCGGATGATGTAAAAAAGCAGATTTTTGGGGAAGCGGGACCGGCCGAACTGACTGCGCCTCAACAGGAGAAGGTTAAGGTTGACGAGGGGCGCAGGATGGCAACGATGAAGCAGAGGATGAAAGAGATGGATGAGGCGATAAGGAAGGCGGGTGAAGAGAGAACCAGAAAAGAGCAGGAGAGTGTAAGGGTGGAAGAGCGGGAGAAAAAGGCGGCTTTTGCCAAGGCCGAGGCGGCTAAAAAGGATCCATTGTGGAAGAAGATGCTTAAGGGATCACAGGGTTCGGGGGAAAGGAGAGCTGATGCCGGGGGGTAAGACGATTGACCTAAATAACCTGTTGATCTATTATCTAAGCAATGGCCAAGTCACAAGACACAAAATCCAAAAACCTCAAGCCGCCGAAAGTGACGGGGTATGACCGGGGGCCGAGGGATTGGTTCAGGGGGTCAACGGGGTTTTTCAACAAGAGTCTCAAAACTCAAAACAGAAGTTTTATCGGGATGAGGCGTGGGAGTAAATAGTATGGCGGTTTTTCGCTGTGAGAAGTCGGGGGAAGCGGTTGAGGTGCATTGGTTGGGAACTGCGTTGGTTGTGAAGTGGGAGTCTAGGGATTAGAATTTGGGAGTGAGAATTTATAACAGTTTAAGCCGAGAGATTGAGGAAGTGGTGCCGGTTAAAAAGGGGAAAATAGGAATGTATACGTGCGGAATGACGGTCTACGACTATGCCCATATTGGCCATGGGCGCAAGTATGTATATGACGATGTACTGAGGCGGATATTGGCTAATAACGGGTGGGAGGTGACGCACGTCCAGAATGTGACTGATGTGGGGCACTTGGTGTCGGACGAGGATGAGGGTGAGGACAAGATGGAGAAGGGGGCTAAAAGGGCAGGAAAGACGGTGTGGGAGGTGGCCAGGTTTTTTGAGAAGGATTTTTTTGAGACGAATGACCGGCTAAATATCCTGCGGCCGACGGTGGTGGCCAGAGCGACTGATTATATTTCCGAAATGATCGAGCTGGCGGCTAAGCTTGTGGGAAAAGGGTTTGCTTATGATACCCCCGAAGCGGTGTATTTTGATGTGGGGAGGTGGCCGCGGTATGACGGACTGTTTGGGATGAAGATGAGTGAGAAACAGACGGCGGTGCGGGAGGGGGTGCGGTCGGGAACTTATAAAAAGCATCCGGAAGATTTTGCCTTGTGGTTTAAGCGGGTGGGGAGATTTGCTAATCATCAGATGCATTGGGATTCTCCCTGGGGAGATGGATTCCCGGGGTGGCATATCGAATGCAGTGCCATGGCGATGAAGTATCTGGGGGCGACTGTGGATATTCACACTGGGGGGGTGGAACACCAGATGGTCCATCATCCCAATGAGATTGCCCAATCGGAGGGGGCGACGAGCAAGCAGTTTGTGAAGTACTGGGTGCACTACGCGCATTTGATGATGGATGGGGCGAAGATGGCCAAAAGCGTGGGGAATGTTTTGATGGTAAAAGACGTGGAGGCGAGAGGATTTTCACCTATGGCTTTGAGGTATTTGTATTTGACTGCTCATTACCGAACACCTTTGAATTTTACCTGGTCGAGTATGGCGGCGGCGCAGAGAGCTTATGACAAGCTTAAAGAGTTTGTGGTTGTCGCTAGACAGAAAGGGACTGGGGTGAGAGCTGAGCTTTCGAGGGAAAAGCTAAAAAAGCTGGAGGGATATGGGGACAGGTTTGGCGCGGCGATAAACAATGATATGAAACTGCCGGAGGCGATGGCCGTAGTGTGGGAGATGATGAAGAGTAATGTTCCTGATTTGGATAAGGCGGAGGCTCTTTTGGATTGGGATGGGGTGCTGGGATTAAATTTGTCCGCAGCTTTGGTGGGAGGGAAGGCAGAGCCGCCGATTGAAGTGCGGGAGTTGGCGGCGGTGCGGGACACTTTGCGGCAGCAGGGTTTCTATGTCCGGGCGGACGAGACGCGGGTGGAGATTGAAAAGATGGGGTGGGAGGTAGAGGATACCAAGATGGGACCGAAACTTAAGAAAATTACTAATTACTAATTTCTAATGCAAAACAAGATTTTAAAATTTATTTTGGTTTTGGATCTGATGGCGGTGAATACGCTGGTTGGTTACTTGGTTTATCGTTCATTGCTGGGAATAACAAAGACCGAAGTGACTAGTGTTGATAGGTGCGGGGAGGAGTGTCGGGCGGAGATTAAAAATCAGCTGGCGGGCTTGCAGGTAGGCAGCGACAATGGGGGAACTGTGGTGGTATTGCCGACTCCCACTCCTACACTCAAGCCAGTGGTGCAGCCTGCGGTAAAAAAAGTCAGGCGGGAGGAGATATTGACGATACCGGGGAGTGGATCGACCAGCTTGAGAGAGTGGACAAATCTTTCCGGCACGGAGTTTTATTTTGATACCCGGGACTATCCGGGGCTAATAGAGGTATATTTTGAGGCTAATTTGAAACTTCAGAACGGGAATGGCACGGCCTATGTGCGTCTATTTGATATTACAAACTCGATTGCTCCAGCCGGGGCTCAAAATGATACTGAATCGCAAGCTGATGTGTGGACCAAGTCGCAAAAGGTGTTTTTCTGGGCTGGTAAAAACCTGATTCGCGTCCAAGCCAAATCACTGACAGCCGATACAACCGTTTACAGTCAGGGGAGGTTGAGGATTGTGACTGAGAACTAGTTTAATATGATTGAAGCGGTGATATTTGACCTGGATGGCACTGTGTTAGACAACGAGGGGGAATGGGAGGAGGCTTTTTGTGAAGTGGCGAAAAAATTTTCAGTTACCAATTCTGGGTTTTCAATTGACGGATGGATGCACGAGCCGGGAATTGGGATAACCCCGAATTGGAGGAGGTATTTTCCTTCCGATTTGGCTAAAGTGGACGAGTTGTCCCGGGAGACTTGGGAAGCTTATAAACTTAAAACCCAGGAGGTAAAAGTCAAAATTAGGGAGGGGGTGGAGAAATTGGTGGAGAAGATTAAGGCGCGGGGGTGGATGACGGCATTGACTACGGGGAGCAGTTGGCATGTGGTTGAGGGGGAGCTGGAGGAGCTGGGGTTGTATTTGGCGTTTGATGTGACGACTACGGGGGAGGAAGTGCTGGTGCAAAAGCCCGATCCGGAGATATATTTGCTGACTGTGCAAAAGCTGGGGCTGGAGCCGGGTGAGTGTGTGGTAGTTGAGGATGCGGTGGCGGGGGTAAGGGCGGCTGTGGAGGCGGGGTGCTTGTCGGTGGGGTTGGAATCGGCCTATGCCCCGGAAAAATTGCTTAAGTCTGCCGGCGCAACGTGGGTGGTGAAAGAAATGGGGGAGGTTGCGGATTTGATTACCCGTACATAGGGTTAGTTGGGCCTTTGTAGCCTTGCATGGATTTTTCTGCTTCGGCCTTGCCTGCTTTGACGGCTTGGGTTTCGACGGGATTAGCAACACTGATGCCGGGGTGAGTATCGGAATCTAGCATATCCGGTTTTGTTGGCCATAATTTGTAGATGAGGGCGGCGCCTGCAGTGCCGGCAAAGAGCATGGCGGTTGCGGCGAGTACCCCAGGGTTCTCGGCGACTATTTTAGCCAATTCCATTCCCTGTCTTAACATTTCAGCAAGTGTGGGATCTGTCATAAGGTTATTTTAATACGGGGAGTGAAATTTGTCCAGTTGGGCGGGGGTGAGGTTTGCAGAGAGGATGCGATTAATTTTGAGCATGACGTTGTCTATGGCCCTTTTGGAAATTTCTTGCTGGTCTATACCGGGAAGGGATTGGATATGTGTGTCCAATTCCTGTGTGGATTTGGCCGACCTGGCTACGGAAAGTAAGTCTTCTTTTTTGTTGTTGGGAAGAGTCTCAGAGACGAGTCTGAGGATTTCGATGTTTATTTCTTTGAATATTTCGGATATGAGCTGTGTGGTTTTGGCTTCTTCGACGCCGGACTGGGTGAGTTTGGATTTGAGAAGGGCAAAAATATCCGGGGGAGGTGTGTCCATAGGTATATGATACCATGTATCTCGGAGTTGCATAATATGGTAAAATAGGAATATGGCAAAAGAATTCGCATTAGCTAGGCTATTTACTGGGATATTAAGCCCCGAAGAATTGGCCGCAAAACGAAGGGCGGAAGAGGAAATAATGAGCCAGGTATCAGGTAGCGCTGAGGCGGCTGAGGCTGATCCTACGGCGTATGATCCAAATGGCTTGGATAATAGGGCTCAGAGAGCTAGGGTTGCCGCAGTTCAACACGCTCGGGAAGGCAGTCCAGCAGAAAGGTTAAACCGCTTGGTTGGGTCATTGTTCCAGAGGCAAGTTAGTGAATAGTTAGGGGAATGGATAGGGCGGATTCAGGGGAAGAGGCCAAGTAGACGCGGAGGGTGATTGAGTCGCCGGGCTGGAGGTTTTTTTGGCCGAGGTCGACGGGGAGATAGAAATTGCCGAATTTGGAGGGTGAGGGGGCGTCTGTATTGACAGCCTGGAACAGGAGGGTGCGGCCAGTTGAATCGAGGACGAGCACTGTGAGGTGGTTATTTGGTGAGCGAGCGCGGCCGGCGACGGCAAACCTGAGCATAACTTTGTCTCTGGTCAAGGGGGCGAGTACAATAATGTCCGGCGGGTTGAGGCGGGGGATGAATCCGGTGACGAGCGAGGGTTGAAAGTAGTAGGTGAGAGCGGCGGCCAGGGTGAAGCCTGCTAGTATCGCTAAGGCAACTTTCATTGATATATAATAATACCACTATGCCGAATTTGTGGTTAGTATTTACGACTGGACTTTTGACTGGAGGAGTAACTTGCGTGGCGGTACAGGGCGGTCTTTTGGCGGCGGCCATAACCAATAACCAAGACGCAAGATTTAACAAAGTTTTGGGGTCGGCCGCGTTTTTATTGGCGAAATTGGTGGCGTATACCATATTGGGATTTGCCCTGGGGTGGGCAGGGGGCAAACTGCAATTTTCGCTGGTTACGCAAGGTGTGCTTCAGGCGGCGGCGGCGGTGTACATGCTGGGAGTGGGTTTGGCTCTTTTGGAGGTGCATCCGTTTTTCCGATATTTTATTTTGCAGCCGCCGAGATTTTTGACCCGGTGGATGAGGGGCCAGGCAAAAAGCGGGGCATGGTTTGCTCCGACGGTCTTGGGAGCGGCTACTGTACTTATCCCTTGCGGGACGACGCAAGCTATGATGGCACTGACGGTGGCTTCCGGAAAGCCGGTTTGGGGAGCGGCAGTAATGGCGGCATTTGTGGCGGGGACAAGCCCGGTATTTTTGGGGTTGGGAGTTTTGATGGCTAAACTGGGGGACGCTTTTAAACAAGGGTTTTTGAAGTACGCGGGATGGGCGGTAGTGGGAATGGCGGTGTGGAGCTTGAACACGGCCGGGGTCCTTTTGGGAAGCCCAATCAGCATTCAGAGCGCGTTGGCCAAATCGGAGTGTCTGATCAGTTTTTGCAGCGGGCAGGTGGCGGGGATGGCCAGCAACAGAGTGACCCTCGAGATCAGTCGCGGGGGATATGCTGTGTCTAATGCGGTGCGGGCAGGGCAGGATGTAGAAATGACAGTGGTGAATACGGACGGCAGGGGATGCCAACAGGCGATGACGATTCCGGCCCTGGGGATTTCTAAGGTTGTCAGGCCAGGTCAGAGCCAGGAGATTAGCTTCAAAGCTCCCCAGAAGCCTGGCAAGCTCTTGATTTCGTGCAGTATGGGGATGTACACTGGCGATCTGATAGTCATATGAAGAAGAAAGTTTATAAGCTGTCGGGAATGCATTGTACAAGCTGCAGTATGCTAATTGAAGGTGAGTTGGAGGATCAGCTGGGAGTGAAGGCGATGTGTAATTGGATCAAGCAGTTGGTGGAAGTGGAGTTTGATCCCAGAGCGATAAACGAGCGGAAAATAAAAGAGATAATTGAAGAACAAGGGTACAGAGTGGTGGGCGAGGATTGATTTTCGAGTTTTGTTCGGGTATATATTAGGGCATGGGTGTGCCGCTGGCGGAGAGGTTGAGACCAAAGAGTCTGGATGAGTTTGTGGGGCAGGAACATTTGGTGGGAAATCCTTCGACGGGCTCAGGACCTGCAGGACCATTGAGAATCTCGGTCGAGGGAAAGCATAGATTCAGCTTTATATTGTGGGGGCCGCCGGGGAGCGGCAAGACTACGCTGGCTCGGATTTATACGAGAGCATTGGGACTGCATCTGACGGAAATTTCGGCAGTATCGGCGGGAAAAGACGAGATGCGGCAGGCGGTCAAAGCGGGCGGAGTTTTGTTTGTCGATGAAATCCACCGGTTCAACAAGGCCCAGCAGGATTACTTACTGCCATATGTCGAAAACGGGACGATAATTCTCATAGGGGCGACGACGGAGAACCCGAGTTTTGAGGTAATTTCACCCTTGCTGTCCAGGTGCCGAGTTTTTGTGCTGAAAGAGCTGAGAGAGGAAGAGCTGGAGAGTATAAGCGTAAAAGCAGAAAAAGAATTAAATATAAAAATAAATAAGGATGTGTTTGGATATATTGCCGGTTTGGCGAATGGGGACGCCAGACAGTTTATTAATTTGATTGAGGTGACCACTCAATTGTATGGTGAAGTGACTGAGGAAAATATAAACAAGGCTCTGCAGTCAAAGCATTTGCGCTATGACAAATTGGGGGAAGAGCATTACAACACTATCTCGGCATTTATTAAGTCCATGCGGGCTAGTGATGCTGACGCGGCATTGTATTACTTGGCGAGAATGGTTGAGTCGGGAGAAGATCCGTTGTTTATCGCCCGAAGGATGGTAATTTTTGCCTCGGAAGATATCGGCATGGCTCAGCCAACTGCGTTGGTGGTGGCTAACGAGGTTTTTAGGGCTTGCGAAACTATTGGCTATCCGGAGTGCGCTATAAATCTGGCCCATGGAGTGGTGTATTTGGCGAAAGCCAAGAAAGACCGGTCGGCATGTGACGCCTATTTTAGGGCGGTGGAGGATGTCAAAAAATTTGGCAACTTGCCGATTCCTTTAAAAATCAGGAATGCCCCGACGAAGTTGATGAAGGAATTGGGTTACGGCCGAGGCTATCAGGCGTATACGAAGGAATCTTTACTTCCTGACGAACTGAAGAATAAGAAATATATTGTTGACAAGTGTTGAGATGTGATACGATGGGTGTAATGCCTGCGATGAAGAAGAAAACGAGTGAAGAACCGGTGGTTGAGGAAAAGCCGAAGGTGATGCTGGAGGCGGCGGTCGAAGCGGAACCAAGTGGGGTGGTGGAACCGGTGAGCGAGTCTATTTCGGCAACGGTGGGAGACTTGGCAAGGATTCAAGAGACGCCTAAGGCGGGTCCGACGATAGAAAGCGTGCCGGCCGAGATTTCTGGGTCGGTGCCGACGACGATGCCGACGATGCCGGTGGAAGTGACGGCGGTGACAAGTAGCGGCGGCGGGTGGATGTGGGGTTGGGCGGTGATTTCTCTGCTTTTGGGACTCGTATTGGGCGGAGGGGTGGGGTATATGGTTTGGGGGAGGGATAAGAACCTGGATAAGAAAATGGTGACGTCGGAGTTGGCGGCGCCTGAATCGGGGGTGACTGAGGTAAGCGGGCCGACGCCAACCATACCGGTCGTGGAAGTAAAAAGAGAAGATGTGAAGCTTCAGGTTCTTAATGGAAGCGGAGTTGTTGGGGCGGCGTCAGTGGAGGCGAAGAGGATGGAAGGATTGGGCTACAAGGACGTCAAAACGGGAAATGCGGATAGGGACGATTATCAAGAGACGTCTATTTCGGTCAAGAGCGGGAAGGCGGCTGTGTGGGAGCTAGTGAAAGGAGATCTGGAAG
>Ga0209542_10000216_pt1 | contig 143981 bp, 167 predicted proteins | sample RifCSPhighO2_01_FD_184028 | JGI IMG/M metagenome (GOLD analysis project Ga0209542, IMG submission 184028) | Soil microbial communities from Rifle, Colorado - Rifle CSP2_plank highO2_0.1 (SPAdes) (version 2) | ecosystem: Environmental > Terrestrial > Deep subsurface > Rock core/Sediment ... | reverse complement strand
TTTATTTTTTTAAGAACAAAAACCTAACTATTTTTTTATAACTTTTACTACCACCAGTCAGCTCACTGCGGTTCGCTTATAGACTGGTGGAATTAACGATTAAATTATTATAATAAAATCAAAGATAGTGAAGAAAATGTTTTCTTTTCCCCATATAGTATCTCTTCTGCTTTAGCAATGACTTATGAAGGTGCAAAAGGTCAAACCGCAGAAGAAATTCAGTCATTATTCTATCTTCCAGAGGATGATGAATTAAGAAGAACATCCTTTGAAGAAACTAATGATGAAATCAATAAAAAAGACAAAGAATATTCACTCCATGTAGCTAATGCTTTATGGGCTCAGAAAGATTTTGAATTTAGAAAAGATTATTTTGATTTAGTAGAAAAATATTATGGCGGCTCAGCCACAAATCTTGATTTTTACAAAGACCCAGAATCATCAAGATTAGTTATAAATGATTGGGTTGAAGAAAAAACAAATGATAAAATCAAAGATTTAATACCTCATGGTGCCATCAAAAAGATAACAAGATTAGTTCTTACAAATGCCATCTACTTTAAGGGAACATGGATTACACAATTCGATGAAGAGCAAACAAAAGATGAAGATTTTAAAGTCGGTTTTGGTAAAACTGTTAAAGTTCCTTTGATGAGCATAAAGGAAAATACATTTAATTATGCTGAAACAGATGATTTGCAAATTTTAGAACTAGATTATGAGGGAGATGAATTATCTATGCTTTTCTTGCTCCCAGATAATATGAATTCTCTAGAGAAATCATTAACAACTGAAAAATTAGCTGAATGGAAGGATATGCTGAGAGAAAGAAGAGTCGACATTTACATACCTAAATTCAAATTTGAAACAAAATATTTCATGGCGCAAGACCTTGTAAATATGGGAATGCCTACTGCATTTTCTGACAATGCTGACTTTACAGGCATGGAAGATAAACCCGATGAAGATCTGAAAATAGATCAAGTGATACATCAAGCATTTGTTGAAGTAAATGAAGAAGGCACTGAAGCCGCTGCTGCAACTGCTGTTATAATGGTAGGGATAACATCTGTAGGACACGCGCCAAAAATACCTATATTTAGAGCAGACCATCCATTCATATTTATAATTCAGCAAAAAGAAACTGGAAATATACTATTCTTAGGAAAAGTTAATGATCCAAATAAATAATAAAACGGCTACCCCCTACTGTTTTATTTTGAAGAGCCTTTGGCTTAGATAAACAGAAATTGCCCTTAATGATTTTAATGGATTGCCCTTCGGACTTTAAGACGGACTCATTCTCGAATTTTCGGTCGAAATTTTACTCCACTTCGTAGGTAAAAGGATTTAACAGGAATTACACACAATTTTACTGCTGTAAAACTTTTTGTTTTATTTTTTAATAAATTTTTCTTTAGAAATTAAATCCATTAGATGGAGTGTATAACATTTATTATCTGTAATTCCAGAGGTCACAATCGGGTTATTCTGAAAGTAGTCTTTCTGCATTTTTATAGGCAAACTTCTCTTGCACGATAGGATCGAGTCTGTCAATAAATACACGGGTATAATTATTCAAAGCCAATGCAACCTCAGGATCTTTATCCCAAATAGTTGGACCGCCTCTATCTGTACCCCATAGCACTTGATCTGGATGTCTTTCAATAAACCCTTTCCACATGGGAAGATCGATCTCAAGTAAAGCTTCATAATCTGCAAAATTTTCTAAAAATTTCTCTTTGCTTCTGCCAAGTTCTAATAACCAATCTCCCCCATAAAGTTCATTCACTGTATAATAAATATTTGGATTATTGTAAAGTAATTCTTCTATAAGAACTAAAACTTTTTCATCATGAGATATACCTGCTTGAGTCTCACTGATATTAAACAAATTGCCCCCATGGAAAACAAAAGTAATATTAGGATTTGCTCTGGCAACATTTTCATAAGCTTCTTTTTGCCCCTGACCAAGGTGAAAATATACAATTAATTTATGCATCTTAATCACTGGATAAATTTCCATCAATATTGTAGAATTTGGTGAAAGTGGTGGAGAATTAGGATTTCCATATAAACCTATTTCACCATAACCTTTGAATAATCCAAGTTCCAAATTTAACATCATTTCCAGTTCTTCTGCAGATACTGTAGCTTCAACATTGCCTGGTGGATTTATAAATGGAACAAAAAGATCAGAATATTTTTCTAAAGTCATCTTAACTACGTCCACAGATTCCTGCACTATGGGCTCAGCCACAGGAAAGAAACCCCACACTTGTTTAGTCCCTTCAACATTGATCATACAAACCCACTCTTCCATGCTGCGTTTTATTCCTAAATTATCCCCTGTATAATAATCATCAGGAAATCCTGGCACACCCCCTGGTAAGTTCTGTAAATGAATGTGCGTATCTATCATTGAGCCCTTATAATAACCATCCGGCAAACTACTTGGATCACGAGGTTCAGCACAATCAACTATTTCAAATGCTTTAGCAAATACTCTCTTCCAGTGGAGTTCTTCTACAGATAATTCTTCATCTTTGTCATATACTTCTACATCATCTGTTAAAGAATCTTCAGATCTCTCAGCAAGACCAGGCTGCTGTTGAGCACAACCACTAATAAAGATAACTAAAATGATAGATAATAGTAATGTCAAATAACCTCTTTTTGACTTCATGGTATAAAATACATTATTGTTCTATAAAAATTCTTCGGTGACCTCTGGAGCTCTCCTTCGGCTTCGCCTCATTAGTTAGTTATCATTGAATAGTTTAATTTTAATATTCTTTTTACTGCTCTTATTATTGACTTATCATTTATTCCTTCTATTTCCATTAATTTTTCTTTTGTTCCTGAATGTGGCATCTCTCTTACACATAAATGTTCAAATTCTATATTATTTCCTGCACTTGCAGCCATTATCATCTCTCCAATTCCACCTTCTTTATAATGATCTTCTACTATTACTACTTTGTTTCCTGATTTCTTCACTAATTCTATAAATCTTTTTGTATTGAATGGTTTTATACAATAACAATCTACTATTACAGTTTCTACATCATCCTGGCTTAATCTCTCAGCTGCTTTTATTGCTTCATGTACTGTTATTCCTGCTCCGACTATTACTGCTTTATCATTTTTTGATTGTTTTAATATTTTAAACTCTCCTAACTCAAATACCTCTCTATTATTATAGAGTACAGGTGTTTTTGGTCTTGTTGTTCTTATATATTTGATTCCTGATATATTTGATGCTAGTAATGTTAGTTTTTCTGTTGATACTGCATCGCTTGGATATAATACTATACTTCTTGGTAATGCTCTGAATATTGCTATATCTTCTAATCCCATTTGTGATGGTCCATCCTCTCCTATTGATGATCCTGCATGACTTCCTACTATTGTTAAATTTGCATTTGATATTGATGCCATTCTTATCTGATCATGTGCTCTTGATAAAAAACATGCAAAACTTGACGCAAACACATTATATCCTTTAACGCTCATTCCTAATGCCATGCTTATCATGTTCTGTTCTGCTATGTATGCTTCTACAAACCTGTTTGGATATGCTTTCTTTAGATCTTCAGCATGTGTTGAGTTTCCTACCTCTGCATCTGTTGCAACTATTAATGAATTATTTTTAGCTAGTTTTACTAGTGCTTTCCCATATGCCTCTCTTGTTGCTATATTATCATTTAGTTTATATTCTGGATTTGTATAATTATCATTCATTTTTATTTTATATCTGATTTTTTTTGGTGTTTTTATTTTAAAATTTGGCATTTCTGGATTTTTTAATTCTTTTAGTGCTTTTTCTAATTCATGTTCTGTTAGTGCTTTCCCATGCCATCCCTCTTTATCTTCTAGGAATGATACTCCCTTTCCTTTTAGTGTTTTAGCAATAATGACTGTTGGTCTTCTGTCTTTTCTTGCATTTCCTAATGATTTTTGTATTTGTTCAATATTATGTCCATCTATTACTACTGCATTCCATCCAAATCCTTCGAATCTTTTTTTATAAGCTTGTGTATCATGTCCTAGTAATGTCTCTCCACGTTGTCCTAGCCTGTTTACATCTATTATTGCACATAAGTTGTTTAGTTTGTAATGTGAAGCAATTTCTAGAGCCTCGTATACTGATCCTTCTGCACATTCTGAATCTCCTAGTAATACATATGTTCTGCATTTTCTTTTCTGCATTTTTGATGCTATTGCTATTCCTACTCCAACTCCTAATCCCTGTCCTAGTGATCCTGTTGCTACCTTGATCCATTTTAGTTGTGTAGGTAACGGATGTCCCTCTAATGGTGATCCATAACTTCTTAATGTGTTTAAATTATAGTCTATGCATCCTGATCTTGCTAATACTGAATATAATATTGGTGCTGCATGGCCTTTTGATAATATTAACTCATCATTATCTGGGTTTAATGCATTTTTTGTGTCATATGACATTTCGCTAAAGAATAATACACTTAATATTTCAGCAGATGATAAGCATGTTGTTGGATGTCCAGATGTAGCAGTTGTAGTCATTTTAAGAACATCTCTTCTTAGAATTGTTGCTATATCCTTTAATGCTTGTGTATTCACCATCTTTTACTATTATTAGATAGGTTTTTATATTTAAAGTTATATGTTAAATTATGCTTAAAGAAGCATTTAGATTCTCCAAAGTTAAGATTATTATTTTATTATTAAGTTTGATAATATTCTTTTTTCTTAGTGGTTTCTGCATAAGATTTGGTGATTTACAACCTTCTTACTCTGAATGTTTAAGCAATAGTCTTACTGATCTTAGTTACTTGTTAACTATTGTGGTAATTTTAATTATAATCTATTTTGTTTTATCAATAATCTCTTTTATTTATTATAAAAATAAGAAGAATTAATCATTATTTCAATGTTTAATTTGTATTTAAGTTTTTAGATTCTAGAAAATTTTTAATCTCTTAGGATATTTGATTTTTTCACAAACACAAAGTTTATATACTTAGTATATATGTTATGTATATGTAAGATTGAGGTAAACAAAAATGGTACAAGCAATGATAGAAATTCCCGAACAAGCAAATCAAATATTAAACATAGTGAAAGCTAGATATAATTTAAAGACAAAAAGTGAAGCAATAGCTAAAATAGTTATAGATTATGGTGGAAACATTCTAGAGCCTGAATTAAGACCTGAATATTTAGAAAAACTTCAAAAAATAGAAAAAGAAAAGGGAATTAGTTTCAAGAGTATATCAGAATTAAGAAAAATCATAGAAGGCTAAAATGTATGATTACGAAATAATGCCTGACTTACAAAGAATTCTTAACAGATTATTCAAAAAAGATAAAAACTATTATGAGCAGGTTATGAATAAGATTGAGGAAATAATTAATTCAGCAGAAGTAGAGCATTACAAAAACCTAAGGTATGATTTAAGTGATTATAAAAGAGTTCATATTGGACATTTTGTTCTCGTTTTTAAATTTGAAAAAGCAATCAACATGATTAAGTTTGTAGATTTTGATCATCATGATGTTATTTATAAGAAAAAATAGAATTAACATATTTACAATTCTAATTTATGTATCACTTAATGCAGATTTTTATTTTTCTTAGATTTTCTTTTATATCTTTAGAATCTTTCAGATAACTTCCTATTGCAAATAAGTTTGCTCCTGCTTTTTTACATAACTTTAGTGTTTCTGGATTTATATGTCCGTCTACTTCTATATCTTTTTTATAATCCATTCTTAACATTTTTATCTTTTCTAATGTTTCTTCTAAAAATTCTGCTCCGTATTGCCCTGGATGTACTGTTAATATCAATACTCTATCTAATTGTTTCAAATAGGGCATTATATGCATTATTGATGTTTCTGGGTTTAGTGCAAATCCTATTTTCTTATGTTTTGATTTTACAAATTTTATTAGTTTTTCAGGATTTTTCACTTTCTCATAATTTGCGATTATTATTTTATAGTCTTTATAGTGTTTTTTTGTCCATTCTTCTGGATTATTTACCATTAAATGTGCTTCATATGTATATTTTTTATCTAATTTTAATTTATAATTATTTGATGTATTTTTTACAAATTTCCCATCCATTATATCTACTTGGTAGTGTTTGAAGTATTTTGAATATTTTTTTATTATTTCATCAAATTCTTTCTGATTTTTTGATATTATTGTGGGTATTATCTGTGTTTTCATTTTTCTCGTGTTTTATTTTTATAACAACTGTCTTTTTTATAATACACTCATTTCTCCAGTCTCTTTATCTGGTTTATTCTTCTTTTGTACTTATTTTTTGTCTTTAGTTTAGTTTCTATGAATGTTTTTATCATTTTCTTTGCTGTTTCTAGTTTTGTTGTTCCCTGTAAGCATATTATATTTGCATCATCATCACTTCTAGAAAGTTTCGCATCTTTAACATTCTCACATAATGCTGCTCTTATTCCTTTTACTTTATTTGCAGCTATTGATATTCCCTGTCCTGATCCGCATATTAATATTCCAAAACTTTTTCCTTCACTTACAGCTAATCCTACTCTTGTTGCATATATTGGGTAATCGTCATTTTTATCATATATTGTATTCCCTAAGTCTATTACATCATATTTTTTTTCTAAATGTTCTAATAATTGATTCTTCAACTTAAATCCTCTATGATCTGCTCCGATATATACTCTTTTTTTCATCTTAATGCCTCTTTTATTAACTCTGGAAATTCTTCTGTTTTCATATCTTCAAGTGTATAATGTCCCTTGCCTTTTAATTCTATAATCTTTCCCTCTAATGCTTTATGGAACATTTTCAAGCTTTCTTTACCCTCATCATCTTCATTATCTGCAGTAAACATGATTATCTCTTTAACTCTGGATTTTATTGTATTATCAATCTTATATTCATAAAATTCATTTCTTAGATTATCATCTTCAGTAGCTATTTTCCATGGTGCTACTAATATTAATTTTTTTATTTTAATCTTATTCTCACTTAACCATCTGACTAAAAATGAGCAACCACAGCTATGTCCTATTAATATTGTATTCTCGTTTACTTCATATCTCTCAAATTCATCTCTGAAGTTTTCATATACTGGTTTCCAGCATTTAGGCATTAATGGTGTCTCAGTTTTAATTTCATTTGATATAAGTTGTTTTTTTGTCCATTGTATCCAATGCTTAGAGTAGGTTTTATCATTCTTATCATCAGCACATCCATGTATTATAAGACAGTTTTTCATTTTTTCCTCTTTAGTTGTCTATCTTGTTATTTGCTTATAACTCTTTTTATTTACTGTTAAGGTTATATCAGCCCCTAATACTAATAAAGCAGTTATCCATAATATCCACTCATTTTCTATTTTCATTGTCATTAATCCATAGAATGCATAGATATGGAATGGTATTCTTATCAGATGTATCAAATAATCATTTCTATTTTTTGTTTTTCTTTTCTCTGATCCTAGAGTTCCTACTATTATGAACAGAACTATTAATCCTAATAATAGATATAATTCTGTAAACTTAGTTAATCTGAATATTTTTTCTATAAAATCTACTAAATAGAACAAAAATAAGAATATTAGATAAGAAATTACTGGTATTGTATAATAGATTAGTTCATTTTTACTATTTTTTTCTTGTAAATATCTGAAAACATAGCAAAATACAAAAGCTACTAGTAGCCATCCGATGAAATTGTTTGCTGGAACTCCAAAAAATCCTTCTGTTAATGAATATTGGTTCCAATACCATAGTTTTTCTCTTATTGCTATCACATCAACACTTAAATCTATTGATAAAACTAAAATAGCGTCGATGAATGGTTTATATTTATTTTTTATATTTAGCTTGTCAGTTATCAGCATTGCACTTAATATAATCATTCCCCATGATAATATCACAAATAATGGTGTATCAAATGCATAAAACATGAAATTTGTATTGTAAAAGTATCCTCCAACTTCATTTTTTGATAGATATATGTTGAAATTTTCAAATATTATTGCAAAAATTGTTGCTAAACTTAATATTTTTACTCTGTATCTGTCTTTTCTTATCAAAAATAATATTAAAAAATATAGAATTATTATAAAAACTTCGATTACTAAAAAATTTTTCATTGTTATTCTACGGATTTTCCTTTTATTTAATATTTTCTAATTTTTTTCCGTCGGGTTTGTAAAATTTTTTCTTTGAAAATAAAAAGATATTTAAATAACTTCATGTACCATTATATATAATTAAAAATAGATAAACAAAAACACAAAAATGAACATAGTATATTTGCATTGTCCTGAAGAAATTGAAAAGGACATCGATGGAATTTCAGTAACAGAGAAAGGAATCTACACTGCTGATAAGTATTTGATAGATAGACTAAGATCATCTGGTCATAATGTTGATTTAGTTGAATTTTCTGAAAACTTCGTTGATGATATCAAAAAAATCAATCCTGAATTCATCTTTAATGGTATTGATACCTTCGATGGTGTTGAGATCAATGATAGGATATTGAAACAGATAGAGTCAACTGGTATTCCTTTTAGTGGTTGTAATTCAGATGTTATGAAATTGTTGACTGACAAGACTGTTGCTAAGGAATTTTTCAAGAAATGTAATGCTAGAACTGCTGATTATCAAATTTTTACTAAAGTTGACACAAAACTTAACTCTAATCTAGCATTTCCTTTAATTCTTAAACCAGTTGAGACTGATTCATCTGTTGGTGTTGATGAAGACTCAGTTGTGAATAATGAAGCTGAATTATATAAGAAATTAGAGGAAACTCTTCCTAAATATGGTAATATGTTCGCTGAAGAATATATTAATGGCAGAGAATTCTGTGTTCCTGTTATTTTTAGTCATGGTTATGCTGAAATTTTCCCTATTTTAGAGATTGATTTCACTGAACATTTTGAAGATAAACCTAAGATATTGTCTTACAAAGCTAAATGGAGCAAGAATACTAATGCTTTCAAGAATACTTATTCAAGGGTCCAGGAAATAGAACCTGAAGTTTCATCAAAAATTAAGGAAATTGTTAATAAGATAGTATCTAAATTCCCTGGAACTGGTTATTGTTCTGTTGATATTAGATACGACGATAGTCCTTGTGTTCTTGAGGTTAATCCTAACTGTTACTTAGCTGTTGAATCTGACTTTATCAAATCAGCTAAGGCTGCAGGTCTTACTTCAAATGAATTTATGGATAAATTAGTCTCTTTGAATAGGATGATTAAGGCTGAAGTTCAGCATATTGAGAATTAATTCTTACCTCTACATTTTAAGTAAAATAACAAAATATATAAACTTGTAGAGGTAAATAAATTCATGGTTATATTAAAAACTAAGGCTATTAATGGAGAAAGATACTACTATTTAGAACATTCTTATAGAGAAAACAATAAAGTCAATAAAAAAGAGGTATATCTAGGTAAGAATATTCCAGATAACATTGAAGACCTAAAAAAAGAGTTCATTGATCAGGTTTACAAAGAAAAATGGCATTCTATAATAGAAAAAATAAAGTCTAATTACTCTAAACAACTGAAAGATATGCCTGTTTCTATCAAAGAGAGAAATACTGAGTCTTTTATGGTAAAGTTTACTTATGACACTCAAAGAATTGAAGGTTCTACACTTTCCTTGAAAGATACTGCAAATTTATTAGAGAGAGGCATTACTCCAAGTAATAAACCTATTAATGATATTAAAGAAGCTGAAGCTCATAAGAAAGTTTTCTATGATATGATTAAATGCAAAAAAGAATTATCTTTAACATTAATCTTATATTGGCACAAGGTATTATTTGAAGATACTAAGAAAGATATTGCTGGAATGCTAAGGAAACATCAGGTTGTTATTTCAGGAAGCAAATTCATGCCTCCATCTCCAGTTGAAGTTTATCTATTAATAACTGAGTTCTTTAAATGGTATTCTAATAATAAAAAAAAGATTCATCCAGTTGAATTAGCATCTTTAGTTCATTTGAAGTTTGTTACTATTCATCCATTTGGTGATGGTAATGGAAGGATTTCAAGATTAATGATGAATTATGTATTAAATTGTAATAAATTCCCTATGTTAGACATTCCATATGAGAATAGGAATAGTTACTATAATGCTTTAGAAAGATCACAGACTAAAAAGTCAGACAATATATTCATTCAATGGTTCATTAAGAATTATATTAAAGAGAATAAGAGATATAATTAATCTTTAACTTTTTCTTCAAGTTTTGCTGTTGGAGGATAATCTGAAGTTATTACTACATCAAATTTTCCTGAATCTAAGTTTTGTTTTACTTTAGCCAAACTTTCTTGAATATCATCTCTTCCAACTACACAATTAGTTCTATAAGTATTATTATTGAGTTTTATTGTTAATTCATATTTATCTTCTACGTATGATTCTTCTCTGAAATATATTTTTACTTTTGTCGGGTTATATATCACACTTACATCAATAGAACTTTCCTCTACAATAACATCATCAACTATCCTTGGTGTTCTTATATGATCCATGATATTTTATATTATTAATAGTATATTAACTCTTCCTTAACACATCTTCTACATAAGCTCTTGTTATCTCTGCTATGCTTAAACAACTAGATACATTCCCTATAGCATTATACGGATTTTTTCCCTCATACATTTCAGATAGTGTTCCTATTCCATTATTCTTTAGATTATTCTTGACTATTTTCATGATTTTTTCTTCCATTTCTACTATTGCTTTCATTGTATTTTCATGTAATCTCATATATGCTGTTACATAGAATCCCAATAAATATCCCCATACTACCCCATTATAATATGTTTTTTTGTTCTCTTTCTCAATTTTTCCTATGAATCTATGATCTTTGTAGCTTAATGTCCTTAATCCAACAGGAGTTAGTAGTTCTTCCGTTACTTTTTTTAACACATGATACTCTCTGTTCCTCTCTAATATCCTGAATGGTAATCCTAATACTATTATCTGATTAGGTCTTACGCTTATATCATTATTTTTATCTGTGATTACATCATATAAGCATTTTTCATGTCTGTTCCAGAATTTTTTATTGAATGATTCTTTTACCTGTTCTGCTAATCTATAATACTTTAATGTCGTATCCCCTATTTTTAGGCTGAAAAAGTCCATTATTCTTAGTGCATTGTACCATAATGCATTTACCTCTACTGCTTTTCCCTTTCTTATTGTTGAATTTGAATCCATCCATGTCATTGGTTCTATGTTATTTACATTCAATAATCCATCTAAGTCTACTTTTATCCCATGGTCTGTTCCATAATAATAGTAATGTATCACATCTCTCATTTTTTCCCATAATTGTTCTTTTATAAAATTTAGATTGTTTGTATATTGATAATATTTATAGACTGAATATATGAACCATAAACTTGCATCTGCTGAATTATTTTCTATTAATCCATTTTTCTTTATATTTATCGGTACTAATCCATTTACCATATTATCTGAATAGTATTTCAGTATTTTTTGTGCATCTTCAAATCTTGAAGTAACTAAACATAATCCACTTAAAGCAATAAGTGCTTCTCTCCCATTTTCTCTTCCTTCAGGATAATTTGATGCAATTTTCAGATTTCCATGATCTATTTTTAAGAAACTATTAGATGATTGTATTAAATATGGTAATAAGTAATCTGCTTTTATATTGTTATATTCATATGTCCCTCTTATTATTGATTTTATTCTGTCTGCCTCATGTATGAAGAAGTTTTCATAATATCTCTCATTTGTTGAATACAGATTATTGAATGTCTCATATGCTTTTTTTTCACTGTCTGCTGTACATATTATGTTTATCTTATTTAATCCTTTTCTTATATTATACTCAAAATATCCGGGATTATAGACTAATTCTTTTACATTGTAATAATCCTCTTCACTATACTCTATTGCGTCAAATGCACTATCTTCTTTATATTCTGCTTTATCACTTCCAATTATTATTGCTGATTTTATGTTTATTGGTTTTATTACTACAGTATTCCTGTTTGCTATTTGTTTGTAATCATTTAATTCATTGCTTATCTTATCACTCTCTCTTGAGTTTACATATGGTTTTATCCGTATTTTACATTCTTTGTTTGAATATATCTTATAAGAGATTATTACTGTATTATGCAAATGTGGCATTACTATTGATTTTATTATCTCTATCCCTTCATGTTTTAAATTAATTGTCGGATAGATATTTAGTAAGAAGCTCTCTATCTCAGGTTTTACTAGTTTATTGTCTATTATTAGTTCTTCATTGATTTGTGATAAGAATAAGTATTTTTTATTATTTATCTCAGTTATCAATAATCCTTGATGTTTTTTTACATTATTGCATGATATTGTTGTATTTGCATATCCTCCAAGAGAATTTGTCAATATCCACTCTGCACTTCTTGCTTTTTCCTCACACTCTTTTTTACTGAATACTAGCATAAGAAAATATATTATAGAATTGGTATTTTAATGTTTCTTATGTAAAAAGGTTTAATAACAAGTTTATAATTTTATAATTAATGACTAATAAAATTAAGGAATTATTCTTAAATACTCCTGAAAAGTATTGGTTCATTATATTTGGTTATCATATTCATAAATCATTTTGGGGCGTATTATTTATTATTCTAGGTATAATAGTCTTTAATTTATTCTCTAAATTTTTTGGCATTGTATTATTAATATTAGGACTTCTTATTACAACATTATCGATTTGTGGTCATATTTATACTAATAATAAACCATACTTTAAATTGTGGGATAAGTATAATAAATAATTAAAATATAATTCTCTTAAAATCTTCCCCATTTCCTATGAGTGCAACTGGTGTTTTTAATCTTTCTTCTAAAACTCTTTTCAGTCTTGAAACTTCTGAAGGTAAATCTTTCATAAATACTATATCATGAGTATTCTCCATAGAGCCAAATCTCTAATAATCATACCCTACACATTCACTTAATATTGTATTATCTCTTGGGAATCTATGCAATACTTCATCACCTTTAAGGTATGTTCCTGCAACTTCTATATCTACACCATCAAAAACATCTGTTTTAGTTAAAGCTATAACATTATCATTTCCACCATTAACACCAATAGCATATGCTAATGATAATAGATCTAAATGTCCTACATCTCTTGGTCTTCCAGTTACTGTCCCAAATTCTCCAGCTCTTTCTCTTAATATTTTAGCTTTTTCTTCATCTTTTATCTTTGTAGGGAATGGTCCATGTCCGACTCTTGTCATTAATGCTTTTACTACATTTACTGTTAAATCAATTCTTGGAATTCCTGCATTTGCTGCTATTCCCATTGCTGTAGCTCTGCTTGAAGTTGTATAGGGTTTTAATCCGTGGACTATATCTAATAATGCTGATTGGTTTCCAGATATTAGTATTCCATCTCCATTATATTTTGTATCAATAATGAATTCTTTCACATCGTCTATTCTTCCAACTAATCTATCTTTTACACTATTTTTATAATGTTCTGCTATTGCATTAAAGTCAAAACTGTTTCCTCTTAGACTATATCTAAGATCTATTCCTTTTTTTGTATCTTCATATATTTTTTGTGCAAATCCGCTTAAACTATATCCTATAGTTCTCATTTTCGGGTTATTTAATCTTGAAATTTTATCATTAAGTATAAGTGTAGGTTCTATTGAAGCTCTTTCTAATCTTTCTGCTAGATCTTCATATCCTATGCCTCCCATAGTTACTAAGTCGCTTCTTCTGCTTATTGCCTCTATTCCAGGACCCATTCCTCTTCCTGTAGACCCTATCCCATCTCTTCCTTTTTCACTCTCTCTTGCTCTATCTAACATTATATCCCAAGGATTTACTATAGAACAATCTCTGTCTATTAATAATACATCATTTTCACTATATGGAAATCCTCTTCTTCTTAGATCATCTGATTCTCTTGCTAGAACATCTAAGTCGCACATTAATTGTCCTGTTAATATATGATACCTTTTCCCATCTCTAACTGTTGCTACAGATGATGCTGGCAATAATATTGTTGGTGGTATTAATTGTGATCTATGTCTATATCCATCAATTACTGCTGTTGCTCCTGTTCCAGAACCTCCGCTTGATCTTAGGTTTATTCCATAAAATTGTGATATCCACAACTCTATTTTTCCTTTTCCCTCATCTCCGAATTGTGCTCCAGCTACTACAACATATTGTTTGTCTTTAAGGAAATCAGGTCTGGTTTCTAGAATACGATAATTCATAATACTCTCATTTCGTGTCTTCTTTTTAAGTATTATTATCCTTTAGAATATTAATTCAATTTTTTATATAAAATCTTAAATATATGGCTTATCTTATTACTTGTATGATTGTTATTGATGTAGAGACCACAGGTATTTATTTTCATAAGCACTCTCTTCTTAGTATTGGTGCAGTTGATCTTCTTAATCCTTCCAATCAGTTCTATATTGAATGTTATATGTGGGATGGAGCTGAAATTTATGATGGTGATGGTAGTGAAGGTCACACTAACGCTTTGGATATTAATGGTTTCACTTTAGAGCAGATTAATGACATGTCTAAACCTTCAGTTGGTGAGGCTGTTAAAAAATTTATTGAATGGACAGACACATGCAAAAGTAAAGTTATGTTTGGTCTTAATCCAATGTTTGATCTTAAATTTTTGGAATATTCATGTTTAAGATTTAATATTAAGTGGGATATGGGTTATAGGGGTGTTGATTTATACACTCTTGTTTTTGCTCACATGATAAATAGGAATATTATGCCAGAGAAAATAACCGGTACTGCCTGTCTTAATTATGTTGGTTTGCCTCAGGAACCTAAACCTCATAATGCATTAAATGGTGCTAAGTACGAAGCTGAGGCTTTCTCTAGATTATTATATGGTAAAAATCTATTAGATGAATTCAGACAATACAATATTCCTGGGTATTTATTAAAATTATCTGAAGAAAAATTAATTCGAGAATGAGTTAATTTCAAGAATTTCTAAATTTAACAATTGATTTCTATTAACAAAAACAAAAAATTATTTAAATAAGTTCTGTTGTCATGATGAATCTAGTGAAAAAAAGGTGAAAAATGTATAAAGAAAAGATAAGATGGTATGATTCAAGACTTGTGAAGACTTTTGCAACAGTAAGTTTAGCAGCTTCCCTATATCTGATTGCTGATAATAATGGTTACAGTAAAGGATATAATGATGCTATAAATGATACTGCCATACAGGTAGGTAATATTCAATATGCAATCAAGGAGTTAAATCTAAGGGTTGATAAGAGGGTAGAGCAGTTACGTGATGAGATTACTAAGAATGTTGATTCCAGGGTAGACGCTGATAATGATGGTGTACTAAGTGCTTGCGAGATTCATAGTGTTGAATGTATTGATAAGGTTGTAAGGAAGAATTCTAAAGGTGGTTAGATGTATTTATGCTTATACAGTTGAGAAATTGTACGATAATTATATTGTCTATTTTCCTGATGTTAATGGTTGTGAAGCTATAATCCCTTCAAAATTTGATATTTTAGGTGTAGCCAGTACAATTTTAGGGGATCATTTAAGTTACTTATTGAAGAGTAATACTCAGATTCCAAATCCTAAATATAAGCCAAGACCTAAAACTTTAGATAATATTGTTGATATTACATTTGATTAATTATTTAAAGACCTCTCCTGTCTCTTCGCTCCAGAATAATAGATCTATCTCTTCAGGTTTTATCTCTATCTCTTTGCAGAACTCTAACATCTTAGATTCTATGTCCATGTAATGTTTTTTTGTTAATGGGTTTGGCACTTCCTCTATTACTCCATGTTTCTGTAAATTCTTTAGTATATGTCTATCTAATATTGTTACTACTTCATACATTCCTATGTTTCTCATAAAATGCCCAGACTCTTTTAGTCCCATTCCATTTACATTCTCTACTAGCCAGTTTCTTAATTTTAGATGATCATTATTGAATTCTTTTATTTTATCTTTTATTTTTATCTCCCCATTTTTTGTGAACATCTCTCTTGCCTGCATTAGATATCTTGCTTTATTATTGTTAAACCTGACTCCTATTAAGTAATCTTTTACCTCATTTTCTGTTCCTGTATATAATAATCCTGTCTTTACTAGGTTTTGTATTGCTGCATCACATAATTTTGCTTTAGATTGTGGTGTTAATAGACAAAAACATAATTCTGCAAATATTCTTTTCTCATCTTCATCAAATACTTTCTTGAAATAGTCTAATCTTTTTTGTATTATTGGTTTTCTCTCAGAATATCCTTTTTTTAAGTAATCAATCTCTTTTAATTGCATAATATAAAGTTCTATATTGGATTTATATAATTTTGGATGCCATTAATAGTGTATATACGTTTCTTTTTTAAACGCTTAAAGCAATTATAGTTTATGGCAACTAAAAAATCAAGAAGAAATCCTAATACAAGACGTATGAAAAAATCCACTAAATCAAATAGAGGTTTTAAACAAATAGCATTATTCACAATTTTAAGAGATGATAATAAAAAATTAAAAGATATTATGGATAATATTCTCAATAATTCAGATGATAGTGAAATAATGAGTGAATCATTTATACAGCTTAAAGAAGAATTAAAAATTCACTCAAGAGCTGAGGAAGCCTCTGTTTACCAGCCTATGAAAGCTAATGATGATACTCGTTTTCTTAGTATTCATGCACATGAGGAAAACGCTCTAGTAGATCATCTTATTGCCGAATTAGGGAATATGAATATAGATGACGAATTATGGATGGCTAAGTTCCTGATTCTTAAACAAGAGATAGAACAACATATTGAACATGAAGAGTCTGAGATTTTTAATAAACTAAAAAATGACTTCTCTATAGAAGAGCTTGATATGATGGCTGAGAATATGATTACATTAAAAAAAGAAGAAATGGAAAATACTTTTATTGATTCAATTTAATTTTCCATTAGATTTTTATATTAAGTATGTGAGGTAAATATATGGTTTACTTATTAGTTAAGCATAAAATTAAAGATTATTCTAAGTTTAAGAAAGCTTTTCTTAATAATCTTGATGTTGTTAAAGATAATGGTTCTCAAGGCGGTTATATTATGAGAAATAGTGATGATAAGAATGAAGTATTTGTTCTTTTAAGATGGAAAGATATGGATAGTTTTAAGAAATTTTCAGAATCTAAAGATACTAGATTAAAATCTCCTAAAGAGGGTACTGTTTCTAATGTCGAAGCCTGGTTTTTTGATGATGTTGAAGAATTCTGATTTATGTTTTAATTTCTTAAGCTTTAAATATCACAATTATCATATCTTCTTATGGCTATTAGTAAAAAGGAGATTAAAAGGAAATTATTTCATGTTTTTAATGGTGTTATTACCTCAACTTTAATCTATTTTGATATTTTAAACTGGTTTATTTTATTATTAATTGTAATATTAGGTATTATTCTATCTTTTATTGCTAAAAATTATCATATTCAACATCTAGCATTTTTCTTAAAACATCTTGATAGGGATCATGATATTAGGAATTTTCCAGGTAAAGGCGCTATTACTTTTATGTTTGGTTGTTTTATTGCAGTATTATTTTTTAGCAAAGATATAGCTATTGCTTCTATTTTAATTATGGCTTTTGGTGATGCAGTAAGTTCTATTGTTAGTAAATCTTTTGGTAGGTTGAAGCATCCTCTAAACAGTTTCAAGAAATTAGAAGGCACTTTATTGGCTATTTTAATATCTTTTTTTATAGCATCTTTTTTCGTCTCTTATGCAGAAGCTTTATTCGCAAGTATTATAGGAATGATTGTAGAAAGTATTTATTTCCATAATAAGAACTTTTTTGTTGATGATAATATTTTGATTCCTTTATTTTCTGGATTGACAATTTTTCTATTAAGGCTCATCTAAAGCTTGTTATTGGTCTTGTTATTGGCACATATCTTAAGTGTGGTGGTACTTTGCTTAATTCCTCTTTTTTCTTATACCTATAGTATTCATATGAGATGATTATTATCAATAATATTATCAATAATAAAAGGCTTAATGTATCTATTACTGGTAATTTAAAGTCTATTGTAGGTACTAACTTTAGTTTTCCACCATTCTTTAATTTAATATCCAATTTAGGAACATTTATTCCATATGATGCATTTATGAATGTTAATCCAATCTCTGCAGCTCCCTGTGAGGAGTTTATATTCAAAGCAAATATTCCTCCTTTATCAGTTACCCTGAAATTTACCTCTCCGTGTGGTGTCTGTATTATTCCCTCTGTTTTTCCAGTATCACTTTCAATAATTTTTAGCGGTGGTTGATTATCTATCACAGTAAGTTTGGGTTCTCCTCCTGACCCTCCTGACCCGCCATTATTTGTAGAAGAACCTGTACTTCCTCCTGTTGGTGGTGTTACTGGAACTGGACTATTATCTACAGTTCTTATTGGAGTGTTCCCTATATTGTTGGCTTTATCAGTGACATTGATTCCATATTTGAAGAGTATAGTCTCTGTTAGAGGTTTTGATATTGAAGTATTTGAATGTCTATCATACATTGTATAAACTGTTGAATTTGTTAATCCTGTAAGATTATAGATATTATAGGTTATATTTGCAGTATTTGTTTCAATGATATCTAGACCAATTGCAATTATATTATCAACCTCAAGATCAGGTGTAGTTGTCAAGTTGAATGATACAACTGGTGCTGTCCTATCTAATGTTATAGTTCTAGTCTCAGTTGTATTTTTGTTATTAGCAAGGTCTATTACTGTGACATTATAATTATATATTCCTTCGGTTAATCCTAAAAAGTTTCCGTCTGTTAATGTAGTAAAATTGATAGTATTATTTGCTGACGAATTTGTCATATAGAATAATGTACTATTCACAACACCTGTGCCATTCATTAATAAGTAAGTGCTATTATCAGGATTTGTCTCTATTATTGTAGTATTAATAAATATCCAGTTTCTGTTTACATAGGTATTGTTTATTTCTGTGGGGTATGTAAATATTATATTTGGCTGAACACTATCATTTATTGTTGTATATGTTGTAAAGCTCGATACCACAACGCTGAATTTTTTTAAGTCTGCAGTAAAATTCTTCTGACTGCACCTGTCATAACGGCAGATTATAAAATTATCATTATCATTAATGTCATACAATGGTATCCCATTATCCCCTGTTACATTATAGAATGTTAATCTTGAAGACATATTTAATTTTGGTATTAATGTAGAGTTTACTTTGACAAAATTAGGGCTTATGTTTATGGCAGCAGATATATTAGTCAGATAAGATAGGTTTGAGAGGAAGTCTATCCTTGCAATATTTCTTCTCTCTATGCTTAAGTTAAAGCTATTATTTACTTTATATATTGTTAATGAATCATTGAATATATTTTCATATATTATTTCTAGATAATAATCGCTTGTATTTATTTTTGTTGTTGACCAATTAAGATTTGTGATATTGAAACTTATATTTGATGATATCCTTATTTCATCTCCTCCTCTGAATGTGATATTTTCAAAAGTGAATGAGCTATTTGCAAACGGTTTAAATTTGGAATCATTAACAAAATGGCTTGCATTGAATTCAAATGCTTCTATTATTGTTGCAATATTATTTCTTATATCTATTGCTATGAATGTTCCAGGTTCTGCCCTTGAATATGAGGTATCACTCTCTCCTCCGCTGACATTTGATTTAAGAAAATTCATTGTTGTATAATTATAATATACTGCTATTCTTCCCCCTCCACCTCCAGATGAATCTGGGGAATTATCTCTAATATCACCCCCTTTTGCGCTTAAGTTTCCTGTTCCTGTTAGGTTGTATGTGTATAGAAGTATTGATCCTCCAGAACCTGCACCTCCAGCATCAGCTCCTCCTGCCTTGCTTGGTCCCATTCCATCAGCAGAAACAACACCATCTAATGTTAATTTGTTTGAAATATTTAAAAAAATAGTTCCTCCTCCAACACCTACACCATTTGCTGGACTGCCACCTGTTCCACTTCCCAAGTCCTTAGGTTCTAGTGGGTTTCCATAAGTTTTAGCACTTGTGGATCCACCAAGTCCACCATAGCTTGCTCCTGTTCTTCCTGATGAGTTCCCTATTCCAAATGGTCCAGAATATCCTTTTCCTGTAGAATTAAGCCATGAATTGATATCTAAAGAGAAGTTTCTTATTGTGAAATTTATATTTCCATAGACCTTGCTGTTTTCAATGATAAAATCTATTCCATTATTATCTAAATTTATTATGCTAAAATTAAATAAATTATTATTAGTCATTAAAAGATTGCTTGATGTATTTATTGTAGCATTTGTTAGTGAGCATTCTGTTTTGAATCCTGATAGGAACTTGCTCATGTTTCCGTTTCCTATCTCTGAAATTGTGACACTATGTGTATAGTTTGCTCTGCAGTTAAAATATGATTGTCCGTCGAATATGAAGTTGTTGTCAACTCTTATTATATCACTATTATCTAAACTTGTATTTGCTGATACGAATGTTATATTGCTATAAATACTTAGGTCTACACTGCTGTTCCAGTTCCATGCATATATTGTAGCATTATTATATATCTGATTGACAGCAATAAAAGTTCCTGTACTTGTTGCAAGAGTATTACTTTGTCCTGCAACTCCAAGTTTAGAGAAATTGAGTGTTGTATGATTATAATATACTGCTATTCTTCCCCCTCCTGAATTTCCATTTCTGCTTGGTCCCCCTCTTGCGCTTAAGTTTCCTGTTCCTGTTAAGTTATATGAATATAGAAGTATTGATCCTCCAGAACCACCTCCATAATCAACTGCTGCAGCTATACCATTCGCTCCATCTGCAATTAATTGGCTATCTAAAATAATTTTATTTGTTGCATTTATATAAATGGATCCACCTCCATTCCCTCCCTTATTTCCACCTGAACTTGATCCTCCACTTCCCAAATCTGTAGGTTTTAATGGATCTCCATATGCTAGACCTAAATATGCACTAATGTATCCTCCTCTTCCTCCATAACTTCCACCAGAACCTGTATATGTTGCCCCTCCTGTTCCACTTCCTGTAAGTGTACCTCCAGAATATCCTTTTCCTGTTGCATTTATTACTGAACCATCATTTATTGTTATATTTCTTATTGTGAAGTTTATGTTTGATGTTATTCTCGAATTTATTATTTCTATATCAACACTTGAATTATCAAAGTTTAATATGCTGAAGTTTAGTAAATTATTATTAGAGATGATTATATTGCTTGATGTATTTATTGTAGCATTTGTTAGTGGACATTCTGTTTTGAATCCTGATAGGAACTTGCTCATGTTTCCGTTTCCTATATCTGAAATTGTGAACTGCCTTGTAAGATTTGATTTACAGTATATGTATGATTGTCCGTCGAATATGAAGTTGTTGTCAACTCTTATTATATCACTATTATCTAAACTTGTATTTGCTGATACGAATGTTATATTGCTATAAATACTTAGGTCTACACTGCTGTTCCAGTTCCATGCATATATTGTAGCATTATTATATATCTGATTGACAGCAATAAAAGTTCCACTTGCAGAGACTAATGGTAAAGTTCCGCTTATAGATGTTTTTGTTCCTTCAGCAGTTGATCTTGAGAAATTGAGTGTTGTATGATTATAATATACTGCTATTCTTCCACCACTAGATACAATATTAAATCCTGGTCCTCCAATGGCTGATATGTTTCCTGTTCCTGTTAAGTTATATGAATATAGAAGTATTGATCCTCCAGAACCCCCTCCAGACCCTCCTAATCCTCCAAAAGATTCTGTTCCATCGCTTTTAAGCATTCCATTAAGTATTAAATTATTTGTTGCATTTATATAAATGAATCCTCCTCCTGTTCCCCCTCTTGTTGATCCAGATCCAGATCCTCCGCTTCCCAAAGCTGTAGGTTTTAATGGATTGCCATAAACATTTATATCGTTTGTATGTGTAGCTGACATTCCTCTTCCACCATAGCTTGCTCCTGTTCCCCCTCTTATCGGTCCTCCTGGACCCAATCCGCTTGCTATACCCCCAGAATATCCTTTCCCAGAAGAGTTGATCCATGATAGTGTATCTATTGTTATATTTCTTATTGTGAAGTTTATGTTTGATGTTATTCTCGAATTTATTATTTCTATATCAACACTTGAATTATCAAAGTTTAATATGCTGAAATTTAGTAAGTTATTATTAGAGATGATTATATTGCTAGAAGTATTTATCGTAACATTTGTCATTCCACACTCATTCTTAAAATTAGATAGGTAAGAACTTATATTTCCTGTTTCTATCTCAGATACTGTAATCTGTTTGCTTATGTTTGTTCTACAGTTAAAATATGATTGTCCATCAAAGTAAAACCTATTATCTATTTTTATTATGTCATTGTTATCTATTGTTGTGTTTGCTGATACGAATGTTATATTGCTGAATGAACTCAATGTTACACTGCTGTTCCAGTTCCATGCATATATTGTAGCATTATTATATATCTGATTGACAGCAATAAAAGTTCCTGTGCTTCCTTGGAATCCTGCATCATCTTTGGAACCTTCAGCAGTTGATCTTGAGAAATTGAGTGTTGTATGATTATAATATACTGCTATTCTTCCACCACCACCTCCGCCGCCGCTGCTTGATGCACTTTTACCCCCTCTTGCGCTTAAGTTTCCTGTTCCTGTTAAGTTATATGTGTATAGAAGTATTGATCCTCCAGAACCTGCTCCTAGATTACTGCCGGATATTGTATTATTTCCATTTGCTATTACAGCACCATTTAATATGAAGTTTTGTGTTACATTTATTAATATTGAACCACCGCCTCCAGCACCGCTTGTTGTTCCAGATCCAGATCCCCCGCTTCCTAGGTCTGTTGGTCTTAATGGATCTCCATATACATTTCCTATATTCGTTTCCTGAGCTGCACCACCTCTTCCTCCATAACTTCCACCAGCACGCCTGCTTATTCCTGCTCCAGGTCCAGTTGCTGTACTAGAACTTCCTATATAACCAAATCCTGTAGCATTAATTTCTCCTCCATATTCTACTGAGAGGTTTCCAAGTGTAATGTTTATTGATGATATTATTGCACCATTCTGCACTAATAATTTTCCCCCAGATTTTATTGTAATATTATAACACACAGTATTTCCTGTAATTATCTGTCTGTCTGTAATAACCCATATTCCATCTGTTGTATCTCCAGGACAACTGGGAAAATCTGCACTCACATTTTTTTGTAGAAGTAAAAATAGGATTATTACACTAACTATGATCATGTACTCTTTTTTTAACATTTTCTCAAGTTTATAGTATTTTTTTATATTAAAAATCTATCTATTTTTTTCCATAAATATTTATTAATAGTCTATATAAAATTAAATCATGGTTTTAACATGTCTTGATGATATTATTAAGGAACAAGATGATTCTTTTGATGCAGATTCTAAATACATAAAACTTTCTTTGCAAAAGCTATTTTACTCATTGACAGGAAATTATGATGAGCTGATAAAAGTAAAAAAGAAATTAATAGGTCTAAGTGAGAATGTTGGTGATGAGATAGAACGCATTTTATCTTTGGGTGATTCTTATTATAATTCTGATAAAAAACATGCTTATCAATGTTACAGGAAAGCTTTCTCTCTTTTTGAAGAGAACTTCTCTGATCTTAGGAATAATAATGAATTAAGCTTTTTTGGCAATATTAAATATTTTTATTTATTAGGAAAGGCTTATTTAAGAAAAGATTATTTAAGAAAAATTGTTGATAGTGAAAAGGATTTCATTAATTTAGCATTGCTTAATGGAATTGATAAGGATATTAAAAATTCAGGATTTGGCGATGGTGGTCTGCATGTTAAAGATTCATTTACTTTTTCTTATTTTATAGGAAGATTGCATGATATTTATGGTAATAAAGAGTTAGGTAAAAGAAAAAAATTGGAAGCTGCAAAAAAAGCTTTAGAAAATAATCCTGTTAATGATATTGCTGGAAATAAGAATGCTGTTTTTACTGTTGAAGATAATTTTTTAGGTTCTGAGATTATCTATAAAAACCAGTCCTCTGAAGGTTTATCTAGAGAAATTTCTATGGCTGAGCAGATAGGCTCTATTATCTCTTCCAGGAATGATTGTTCTACTATTAAGCCTATTGGTGAAATTGAACATGATAAAAAAAAATATTATATTATGGAGCAGGCTTCTGGTTCTACTTTAGATCAAAGAATTAATTCAGGTGATGTCTCTGTTGATGATTTCTGCAGGATTGCTGATGTTCTTGGTTTATTGCATGCAAGAGTTAAAGGGGATTTTGTTGAACGTGATGTTGCTGTTAATATTAAAGAGAGGATTTCAAGGATCTGCTCTTCTGGTTTTGTTGATGCATTGATGTATAGTATTGAACCAGCAATTTCTAGTCTAGAGGACATAATTAGGGTTTATAACAAGGATGCTCACTCTAGAAATTTTAAATTAGATGAATTAAATAGGGTAGTAATTCTTGATACTGAAGGTGAACGTAAAGCCCCTATTGTTTTTGATGATACAAATCTTTTAGATCAGCATTTATTCTTGGATTATGAACAGAAAAGAGAGATTATGAGAAGACATTGGGATAGTTTCAATGAAAATTCTGATGTCAAGATTATTGATTATGATAAATACGAATTAGCTTATCTTAATTCCTCTATTCTTAGAGCTTTAGAAATATATGAACAGGCTGTAAGGATTAATAATCATTTTATTAAGGATTCAACTATGACTAATGCTATTACCTCTCTTAGGATTATTGAAGAAAAATTCCCTGACTATTATGAAAAATATGCTGATAATTACAAAATTCTTTCTGAATCTTTACATCATCTTGCTAAAACATCATTTAATAGGTGAATAGAGTTTATTTAAGGCTAAACAAAAAACTTTTAAATAGATTCTTCCACTCAGTTGAAAAATGGATGTGAAAATTAGTTTTAACACAGAAAAAGAGTCTATTGATGATCTTAAGAAATTGATTTCTGCTTTACAGGATTTAGTTAATAAGAGAGAAAAAGCTTCAGTTAATAATATATATACAAATAATTCAAAACCTCAGCCTGTTCAAATGCCTAAGATAGAAAATGTTCAACAATCACCTCCTAGACAATCTAATTCTTCTGAAACTAGTGCTGGTGGCGGCAGATTGACTCCTTATATTGATATGTCTGATACTATGTCTAGATTATTCTCTGGTGGTAAAGTTTAACTAGATTAATTTTAAATGCAATTTTTCTTAGATTAATTTAATAATTATTATAATACAGCATCACTATCTCCAGAACTGTAATATTCTAAAGTTCTATCATTTAAGTCAGTTGATGATGCATTTGTTCCTACAAGCATCTCTTTTTCTTGTCTTCCTAATATATGATCTAAAGCCTCAGTATCTAACATTTCTCTATTATTTGATACATCAACTATCTCTCTTATTGTATGAAATAATAATCTTTGATTAGTTGTATTATTTTTATAGATAATTTTATATCCATTAAGGTTTCCACTTTTTAATAATATTTCACCTTCATTATCACTAAATCCAAAAATATGCTTATATTTTCTATCACCGTTAACAACACTCTCCTTCTCTAGAACATATACAATAATATCGTATTGTTGCATATTTATTAATGAACATTCTTGCTTATAAAATTATATGTTCACTTGTTGATAGGATTATTTTAATTTATAGCTTTAATTACCTTTAAAAATCTTTAGGTTTTATCATCTATTATGGTATTAGATAAAAATCTTATAGAGGAGATTAAACAAGAATGTGAAGTTGGTTCATTTTTTGATAATCCTGATCATTTGAAAAGATATGGTGTAGGAGAGAAGTTAGGTATAGATATTGATAGGATTGTAGAAATTTATTGTTTATGCGCTCCTTTTTATGATCATCGTCCTGCAGGTTCATCTTTCAATCCATTTTTTCCACAGATATTTAGAAGGATTATATCAGGTGATGATAGGATGTTAAATTTAGAAAGGAATTCTATGGTTATTTTTCATTACAGACTTAATACAAGAAAGGTTCAAAAAAGAATCAAAAAGTCTTCAAAAATAACTAAATATTTTAAGGGTTATGATGAAAGTTCTTACACTAAAAGGTTCCGGCAGTTTGGTGAAGCATCAGTCATATATCAAAAGCATATAGCAACTAGTAGGTACAATGATGCGGAACTTCCATTAATAGTTGGACCTATTGATCTCATGCAGAAAGTAATGGATTCAATAAAAAGTAGTCCTGAGTACATTATTGAATTTGAAAATTCTGTTCATCCATTAAAAGAAGATACGTCAAAAGCAAATATTAAAAAAGTTGATATTTACGACCTTTTACAGAAACCTAAATATGTTCACTTCGATCTATAGTCTTATATAAAAGAAAATAATTTACCTTAATCTTATTGTCTCTAAGTTTTTAGGTGCTACTGTCTCTACTCTGTTCTGTTGATATATTACTGAAGCTAATTCTATACATCTTGAATAATCTCCGTGTATTGTTATGAATTTTTTAGGTTTTGGTTCCATATTTCTTACCCATGCTGTTAATTGCTTGAAATTTGAATGTCCGGAAAATCCAGATAGTGTATATATCGGCAGATTTATTTTTATTGTCTCCATTCTTTTAGATCCGCCATATGTGAATGTTAATTCTTTCTCTCCATCTTGTAATCTTCTTCCTATGCTTCCTACTCCCTGATATGATGTTAATACTACACAATTTTTTGGATTCTCTGCAAATGCTTTTAAATATTCTAATGATGGTCCTCCTTGTAGCATTCCTGATGTTGCCATTACTATATATGGTCCCTTTCCCTCTTTGATTTCTGTCATCTCTTTCTGTGATATTACTTTCTTGAATATTGGACTTAGGAATGGATTATGATCACGTTGGAATATCCCTTTCTTTACTCTGTTGCTTAAGAAGTCAGGATATGCTGTATGTAATGCAGTTACATCCCATACCATTCCTTGCACATATATCGGCATTTCTGGTATCTTCTTTTCCACCATTGCTCTCTCTAATATTAACATGCACTCTTGTGATCTTCCTACCCCTAATACAGGCATCAATATTTTTCCTCCAGCTAGTGCTGTCTCATTTATTATTCTTATTAATTCATCCTCGCTCTCTTTTCTTGATGGACTATTATCTGCTTTTGTTCCGTATGTTGATTCCATCATTACTGATTCTACTCTTGGGAATTTATCTATTGCAGAACTTAATAAATTTGATGTCTCATAATTGAAATCCCCTGTATACAAAAAGTTATGTGCTCCGTTTCCTATATGTAAATGCACCATTGCACTTCCTAGATTATGTCCTGCATTATATAATGTCAATCTCATATCAGGAGTTATGTCTGAAACCTCTTCATAGTCTAGGCATATTGTATGCTTTACCATTTCTTTTACATCTCCAGTATCATACAATGGATCATTTCCTTCTTTCATTGCTATATCACTCATATCTAGACATAATAATGCTGCTACATCTCTTGTCGGTGCTGTGCAATAAACAGGCCCTCTATATCCCATTTTATAGAGATAAGGTAAAGTGCCGCAATTATGTACTAATATTCCATTTGCAATAAAGTTACTATTATTCGCGACTTTTATATCTACAAGATATTCATATGGATTGTCATAAACTTCTATTTCACTAATTTTATAATACGACAAGTCCATATTTTCAAAAAAGCTTTTTCTTTCATGAGTTTCATTAAGTCCTAATATTTCTAAATTTTTATTTATCACCTGACATGTTATGGTATTATTTATTTCATCTAATGAAATATTATTTATTGGGATTATCATTCCAACTTTAAGGTCTTTAGCCTCTAATTCCTTGATTTCCATGTTTTCAATTACAAAGAATTTATGGTTTGGCGAAGCTTCTATGGTATTATAAGGTGTTTTGATATTTATTATTTTTTTATGTGTATATGTTCTTACTTTTTCTAAACATTCATTTATCTCTTTTTTTCCTGTTTTCAAGTTTATTGTCAATATTTTATCACCTCTATCAATATTATCTATGGGTTTTAATATCCCATTTTCCAATTCAACAAGTGTGTCTGCAGGTAAGCAATGGTCTATGTGCGGATGACTTAATATTACTGCATCTAATTCCTGTATATTGAATTCTGGTACATCTAGATATGGAAAAGCATACTCTCTTGGTGCTGCTACATTAAATCCGCAGTCTAGCATTACTGTTGATTCTGGTGTCTGTATTAGGAAACAGCTTCTTCCTACTTCCCTTGCAGAACCTAGACATGTCATTCTTACCCATTCATCTCTTTTTGTCTTTGTCCATCCTTCATAGATTCTCTTTCCTACTTTATGTAAAAATTTTCTTCTGTATTCTGAATTATCATATAATACCTGTCTTATGTTCTCTAATAATTGTGATCTTATTGGTGGTATTCTTCTTACTATAGGTGTCCATAATGTCTGGTTTTTTATCTCTTTTAATATCTCTCCCCCTTTTCCTATTGCTATTCCTGGTTTTTCAGCCTCTATTATTACTCTTGACCTGAATGTATCGAATATTATCTCTGTCTCTCCTGCATCTGCAGGTATTGTTTTCTTGATTAATTCTTTTGTATCTTCTATATCTTTTACTATTGAAGGATCTGCTCTTAACTCAACTCTTTTTTTTATATTCTCTACTATAGTTTTTATAACACCTTGATTGTCTAGTAAGAATTTCTTGTTCTTTGTATAAAGGACTATGTTTGCGCCCTCAAATACTGCTTCTGTTATATTCGCATCTTGCGGCAAATACTTGTTTACTTCATCAATTATCTTTACCATTGTTTTAATATAAGAAAATAAAATCTATATCTATGCTACAAATTTATTATCTAATTGTTTTGAAAATACTCTCTTAGTTCCTTCCTTTGTTATAGTTATAACATCCATGCCTGCTCCTGATGCTGTATCTCTCTGCATTGAAGCTGATACTGCTTTTATAGCTAATTTAACTCCATCATCTATTGATAATTCTTCTTTATAATTTGCTTCTAATACTCCTGTTGCGAATAACATTCCTGATCCATCTGTCACATAATCATCGAATTTTGTCAGTGATCCGTCCATTCCCATTTCATATAAATAGAATCCTTCATGATCTTTTCCACCTAATAAGAATCCTGTTATCCCTTGTATTGTTGAATATTTTCTTACATTAGCATATACTAAGTTTGCTAGCATATTTGCTACCTCTTTTACTCTTAGTTTTTTTCCTTTTTTTAATTCATCTAATCTTATCTGTGCTTTGATTAATCTTGTTATTAATTGTACATCTGAAACTAATCCTGCTACTGTCATTGCTAGATCATCTGTTAATATTATTGCTTTTTCAAATTTCTTGCTGGAAACTATTTGCCCACCTAATGTCATTTTTCTGTCTGCAGCTAATACTATTCCTTCTTTGCATACCATGCCTAGAGTTGTTGTTCCAGTTGTCTTTAACATTGATTTGTCAAACATTTTCTTATCACTTACCTCTTCAAGAATATTCATCTTTAATATTTAAGTTGCGGAGAACTTTATAAATGTTTTGGTTAACTTATTTTGCTAATGATGTCCTCTTTCCTATTGTATCATTAGAAGCATAAATTTCTTCATATGTAGTTAATGGTTCATCTCTTTCGTTTTTAACTTGTATTCTTTCATAGTTATGGAATCTTAATCTCTCATCTTGAGGATCTAAATTATCAGTTCTGTGTCCTACATAACCCATTGCCTCACCCATATGTCTCGCAAGTTTTCCATTTACATTAGCTAATACTAATTCACTTCTATCCCCTGATTGATAAACCCATAAATATCTCTCACCATTAACAACTCCTTTTTCTTGAAAATACATTACTGCAACTATAAATACTGATAAACTATTATCCATTGAGATATTATTTCTCTCAATAAAGTCACTTAATTCATCACTTCTTACAAGAAATTTATCCTCTATTTTTTCCATATAGAATATAGTAATAATTCCTCATATTTATACTTTATTACAGTAGATTAAAATTATTAAAATCTATCAAAAGTGATCTTATAAGGCTTAGTTCCATCTTCTTGTGGTGTTACAGTTAGTTCATCACCCTGTACTAAGTCAGCAATACTTTTTTTATTTTCAGGCAATATTATAACACCATGGTCTCCTGATGATTCTTCATTTGAACTAAAGTATATTCTTAGACTTTGAGGTGTATAACCCAATAAATGATATTGATTATCTTTTAAACGCCCAACACTAAATCTATTACACTCTCTCTCTTCAGTATTTGATTGTGAAGAAAAATATCCATGAAACTCATGCCATCCATTTCCTTTCAAATTAGGATTTACCATAAATTTTAATTATATCTTTAATATAAAAAGTTTATTGCAATGTATTACTCTAATCATGAACATCATATTTCAATAGTATAGTAAACTTTATAATTAATATAACAATTTTAATATTATGCAAAAAAAGGTGTATAAGGAATCTTTCTGGAATCTTAAAGATTTATTGGAATCTCACGAAGGTAAGGAATTTGATGTTGTTCTTGCTGATTTAGAAAAGAAAGTTAAAAAAGTTGAATCTTATAAAAATGTATTAAATAATGATATTAGTTCTGATAAAGTTTTAGAGATAATTAAAGATATTGAAGAAGTTGAAAAACTTTGTTCGAAAATTTATGCTTATGCCTACATGTGGTTTTCTACAGACACAAAATCTCAGGAAGCCAGAGCTTTACAAAATAAAATTAGCCAGTTAGTAGCAGATGTCTCTAATAGAATAATGTTTTTTAGTTTATGGTTCAAACAATTGGATGATAAGAATGCTGATAGAATAATTAAAGGATCAAATGAATACAAATATTATTTTGAAAAATTGAGGTTGCAAAAGCCTCACACTCTATCTGAGAATGAAGAAAAAATAATAAATATTAAAGATACTACTGGTAATTCTATTCTTAATAATCTATATAATATTATAACAACTAGTTTCATGTTCGATTTTGTTATTGACGGTAAAGTTAAAAGAATTAATTTTAGTGAATTATCTAAATATGTTAGAAGCACTAAAGCTGAGGATAGAAAACAAGCTTATGATCTTTTAATGAATGAATATGAGAAAAATAAGGACACTTTAGGTGAAATCTATAAGGCTATTGTTACTGACTGGAAAAATGAGTCTATTAAATTAAGAAAACATAATTCTTATATCTCACCTAGAAATTTAGGCAATGATATCAGTGATAAAGCAGTTGAATGTATGCTTAATTCTGTTAAGAAAAACACTAAAGTTTTTCACAGATATTTCAAACTGAAAGCAAAATTATTAGGAATGAAAAGATTATCTCGTTATGATGTTTATGCTCCTATTTTTGGTATTGAAAAAGATATTAGTTATAATGAAGCTGTTAATATGGTTCTTGAATCTTATAATGAGTTTTCTCCTGAAATGTCATCCATGGCTAAAAAGATTATTGATTATGAACACGTTCACTCAATTACTTCTGATGTTAAGAAAGGTGGTGCTTATTGTAATGATATTCATCCAGGTATAGTCCCATATGTTTTTGTTAATTTTACAGGTAAGGATAGGGATGTTAGCACTTTGGCTCATGAGTTAGGTCACGGTGTTCATGATTTATTAACACATAATCATTCAAGTCTTTTAGCTCATCCTCCATTGATTTTAGCAGAAACTGCTTCTGTTTTTGGAGAGATGATTCTTTCAGACAAAGTTTTAGAAAAAGAGAAAGATAAAATAAATAAACAAGCATTAATTGCTTCAAAACTTGATGATATTTATGCTACTATTATAAGACAGACTTTTTTTGTTATTTTTGAGATGGAAGCTCATAAAGCTATTGATGATGGTGCAACTATTGATAAAGTATGCGATATTTATTTAGCTAATTTAAAAGAAATGTTTGGTGATTCAATTGATGTTACTGATAACTTTAAAATTGAGTGGGCTTATATCCCTCACATTTTTGCAACTCCTTTCTATTGTTATGCTTATAGTTTCGGTAATTTACTAACTCTGGCTTTATATCAGATGTACAAGAAGGAAGGCAAATCTTTTGTTCCTAAATATCTTAAATTCTTATCTTATGGTGGTTCTAAGAAACCTTCTGAGATTTGTAAAGAATTAGATATAGACCTTGAATCTGAAAAGTTTTGGGATCAGGGTTTTGTTGTTATTAATGATATGATTGATGAACTTGAAGGGTTGACTAATTAAGATGTTAAAACTATTAAGAGATGGTGATGTAATTAATTTTATTGGCCATAATTTAGATGGTACTAATAGGATGATTACAGTTTTTGAAGAGTTGGATAAATTGGATATCACCCCTCTAATTCATGAATTATCAGAACTTTTTAAAAAATTAGTTATTTTTACTAGAGAGAAAAGATTTTTAGGAATTAAAAGTTTAGAAAATAATTTTATTAATAAATCTGAAGATTTTAGAGATAAATATGGTAGAAGTGGTATTGCTATTCGTTTTAACAATGATATTTATAATAAAATTGCTAGATTCAATGATAGAAATATAAAAAGCATATTATTAGTGCTTAGAAATAATATGTTAGTTCCTTTTGCTGACAAAGACTTAACACGTTCCTTTAAAAGTGATAGGATTTTAGTAAAAAATATTCATTTAAGTGACAATAAAAGAGCAGTTGAAGTTGAAAGGAATAGATTATGTCGTGAATTAGCTGTTGTGTTTACAACTGCAATGAAAGTTTATATATTCTCAAGACAGCAAGAATTAGTTGATTCTTCTGTTAATGCTTTAGAAAGCCCTGATCTTGATAAGTTTGTATTTGGAAGTTTAGACGAAAGAAAACAACTATTTGAGAATTATATAGATAGGATGATTTTAACAACAATGAGTGTATTACATCTTTAATATTTTTATTTTCTTTACTCTTGTTTTCACTTCTTCATCTTTTATTATTTTCTTGATATATTCTTCTAATTTATTATTCTTATTGATTAACATTACATATGCTTTTCCTTTTTCTGTTTTATACTTTCCATATTTTTTCTTGAAATTCTCTAATCCTTCTTTCATTGTTATTGGCGGCCCATAATGTTTTTTGTATTTTGGTAGTTTCTTATTTTTTATATTAAAATATACTTTTCCTTTTTCTTTGAATTCAAATTCTGTATTTTTTATCTCATATCCTTCATTTTTTAATTTATGTTCAATATATTCATGTACTTTCAATATTTTTGTTCCTGCTACATCTCTTGATCCTTCTAATGGTTCAGCTTCTATTATTAAGTTATATTTTTTCTCGTTTATTTTTTGTTCTTTGAAATATTTTAATGATTTATTTTTATTAAAGTCTTTGCAGGTTTTTATGAATAAGTTTAATTTTTCTTCTGATAATGATGCTGTTGCATTTCTTTTTGGATTTACTGGATCTATTAAAACTAAAGGAAAGTGTTGTTCTGAATAAAATTCATTTTTTCCAAAGTTTATCAGCATATTTTCTCTCCATTTGGAAACATTTTTTACCATATTTAAGAATGATCCGTAATGGTAGATTAATATCTCTAATACATACCCATGTAATCCTTTGATAAAAGTCTCAGCTCCATAGAATTTATTTGCTTTAGAAAATTGTTTTGCTATCCTTACATCATCTTTCATCTTATCTGACAGATTTTTATTCACCCATTCTACATGTAATGGACTTATATCTGTTATATTTTTAGCTTCTATTGAACTTTTTATTTTTAATACTGGTATTACCTCAAATATTATTTTCTCGAATTCTATTATGAAATAATCTCTTGATCCATGTATTCTCTGGTATTTTCTAAAAGTTTTTTTTATTGCTGTTTCTAATTTATCTGATATTTTTTCTTCATTTGGATATTGTACAAATATATCTAGATCATGTTGTCCTCTTAACCATGTTCCTTTTGCAAAACTTCCTCCGACAACTATTTTTCCTTCTTTCAGATTATCATTTAATGATCTTAGGAATATTGCAACTTTAGAATTTAGTTCCTCTTCCTCTTTTTTTGTAGGTTTTATCTCTTTTAATATGCTTTCAAACATTATAATTATTCTCTTCTACTCAGTTATAAGTTTTTCTTATTATAATCTTGATATTAATATTGTTTCTCTGTTTGTTCCAGGATAGTTTCTTGCTTTTTCCATAGTTTCTATAAGTATATTCATGTTTTTTTCAGGATAATTTGGTCCGGGATTATGACTATAGATATATTTTTCAGGATAACCTGTTATTACAACAAAGTGTCCTTGATATCCATCTTTTTTGCATAATACATTCCAATTTATTAGGCTTATAATTACTTTATTTTTATTTAATGTATCTTTTAGTTCTTTTAGTGTAAATTCTTTTTCTTTTATTTTTACTCCTGTTTTTTTAGCCTTTTTTCTTATTTCTTTTTCTTGATTCATATATTCTCCATATTTTTCTAAGAACTCTTTTTTATCAGTTTCATTCATCTCTTCTCCAGTTTTATAATAGAACTCTACATTTAGTCCATATTCTCTCAATGCTTTTGCTAATCCAATTGTCATTGTTCCATATTCTTGATGTTTTATTGATTTTATAGAAATTTCTTCTATATCAAATTCTTTTTCTGGATAATAAAATTTTAAAACCATTAAAGCACAATCTTGAGCACAATAATATTTCTTTCCAGGATAGAATGGAACATCTAATATCATACAAAAAATAAAGTTATTTAATATAAAAGTTTATCTGACATAATTAGATCTGATATTCCTTTCATCTTCCAGAAAACCATAATTGTAAAATGTCATAATAGAAGTTATCAGTAAGAGTTGTTGAGGGTTCATATTTCTCTTTAACAATTTCAATTTTATCAACTGGTAAATATAGTGTTGATCTCCTAGAACTTAGTGGCACTTCTTGATATAGTATTTCTTCATCATTCAACCATCTTAAGATGTCTCTTTGGTCACGAGCTTCAGGTGTATTAACATTTTCACTCCATAAATTACTATATTTAACCATTCCTTCTAGTTTTGCTTGTGAATCCATAAATTATTTACGAAAAATAGGTTTATAAGTATTATTATAATTAAAAATATAATGAAAAACTTGATATGCCTCGGCATCGAAAGTACTGCACTTTAATAGCAGAGATACATTCGGTGTCGGTATTGTTGATAGTGAGAAGAATATCCTTGGAGATATAAGATATAATTACACAACCACTAAAGGTGGAATAATTCCTATTGAAGCTGCTAAAGCTCATTCTTCTAATAAAGAAAGAGTTCTTCAAGAAGCTTTAGATCAGGCTAAATTAAAACTCGAAGATATTGATTTTATTGCCTTCTCTATGGGTCCAGGTTTAAGTCCATCGCTGATTATCGGTAAAGATTTCGCTAAAGAGTTAGCATTAAGATATAATAAGCCTTTAGTTGCTGTTAATCATCTTGCTGGTCATTTGGAAGAAGGTAAATTTTTCACTCCTTCTAAAGATCCTGTTTATGTTTTTGTCTCTGGTGCTAATACTCAGATTATTGCTCATGAGGGTAATAAGTTCAGAATTTTTGGTGAAGCTCTATCTGTAGGTTTAGGTAATGCTTTGGATAAGTTTGGTAGGGAAGTTGGTTTAGGTTTTCCAGCAGGTCCTAAGATCGAAGCTCTAGCTAAGAATGGTAAATATATTGAGCTTCCTTATAATGTTAAAGGTATGGATGTTGAATTCTCTGGTATTGTTACTCATTGTATTAATTTATTTAAGAAAGGTATTCCAGTTGAGGATCTTTGTTATTCTTTACAAGAAACTGGTTTTGCTATGCTTATTGAAGTTACAGAACGCGCATTAGCTCATACAGGTAAGAATGAAGCACTTTTAATTGGTGGTGTATCAGCTAACCAAAGATTTGTTGAAATGTTAAATTCTATGTGTTCTGAACGTGGTGCTAAAGCTTTTGCCTGTCCTTTGAAATATAGTATGGATAATGGTGTTCAGATTGCTATTGCTGGTTTACTTCAATTCAAATATGATTACAATGTTTTTAAAGATAAAGAAATTAATGAAGTTGATATTGATCCTAACTGGAGGATTGATGAAGTTGAGACTCCATGGATTAAGAAATAAGGTTTTAAAGTTTTCTAATACATTAATTATATGAAAATATCAACAGAAAATTATGCACGTTGGAGATTTGTTCTACCATTGATAATGGCAACAACAGCTAGCACAACTTATGGTGTTGAATCATATAGAAGGTATGAAAAGGCGTCTAGAACAATAGAAATAGCTACACAGGCATTAGATGATGTAATTGAAGTGATTAATAACCAAAGGAAAATATTAACTGAACTACAGTCCAGTGCTAATATTTGTGTGCAGGGGTTTAATAATTGCAATGAGATAGTATATAGTAGTAAGGAAACAATAGATATCATGAATCGTTCATATGATGCATTGAATTCAAGATTTACCACTTGCAATAATAGAAACAGAAATCTGGTTGATTTAGTTAAAAATTACGTAGTACCAGTTTTAAATGAATGCATGGAAGAAAATAACAGAGATAATGTAGCAATAGAAATTCCAAAAGTTAAAAAAATATGATATTTCTCAATATATTCTTTCTGCTCTAACTTTTCTAAACTTATATTTATAAAATCTTCTTATCAATCTTATCTTAGTAAAGTATTGTATTTTTGCAATAAATCTTTATAAATAGTCTTGTTTTCCTTATATTTGGAAAGAGGGGTGAGAGGCCTCTAAATTTATATATCTTATACTTCTTTATTTTTGTATGGCTAAGAACTTCTGGTTTGTTGTAGATCGCGTAATTAAGGAATCTGATATTATCATTGAGGTGATTGATGCTCGTTTTATTGAAGAAACTAGGAATAAGGAATTAGAACGTAAAGTTAAGAGAGCTAATAAGAGATTGATTCATGCTATTAACAAATCTGATTTGATTAAGGATTTTGTTGATGATATTGCTCTTCCTTTCAAGAATTTTGTTTTCATATCAGCTAAGGAGAATTTAGGAACTTCTAGATTGAGAAGTATGATTAAGGATTTATGCAAGAAAAGACCTTTGAATGTTGGTGTTGTTGGTTATCCTAATACTGGTAAGTCATCTTTAATTAATACTTTAAAACAAAAAAGAGCTGCTGGTACTAGTTCTACTCCTGGTTTTACTAAAGGTATGCAGAAAATCAAAGTCTCTGAAGGTATTTATCTAATAGATACTCCAGGTGTTATCCATTACAGGTTAGAGGATGAAGCACATCAGGCTATCATTAATACTAAGGATGTTAATAAGATTAAGGATCCTGAAGCTGTTGCTTTGAGGATTATCGATAAGATTGTTGCTGAAGATCAAAAAATTTTAGAAGATTTTTATAATATTAAATGTAAATCTCTTCACGAAGATACTTTACGTGAAATAGCTTTAAGATTTAACTGGTTATTGAAAGGTGGTGAACCTAATATTGATATGACAGCTAGAAGGATTATCAATGATTGGCAAAGAGGAAAACTTATTATTAAAAGTTAGTTTGGTTTTTTTAGATTATAGTTTCCTAAAATTTTTACTTTACCCTTTATTAATGCATATATCCTTGCTTCATTAGGTGCTTTTGCAAAATCATATGATAAAACTAGATAATTGAATCCTGTCTCTCTTGACAGACAGATATCTATTTCTGATGGTCCTGTTCCATTATTATGTGTATGCATTCTTGCAAGTTCAATATAGTTTATATTTTTAGGCTCTTCCATAAAATATCTATTTTTTATTATTGGCGTGACTTGTACTGCAACTCTCCTTAACTCTTCTAAGTTTTTATTATGAAGTTCATATCTAATCTCTGCAAATCTATCTGCATTCTGTTTCCAGTAAATATCATTCATGTTTGATGGTGCACAGGTTGTATCACCGTTTTTTAAAAAATTATTTGTGATGATAGTATCCAATTCATCTCTTGCTTTTATTTCATCAATTTCCTTATTTATTATATTTTCAAGTTTTAATAATGTTGCAGATACTGCATTTTCTGCTTTTGATACTTTTATATTTTCATTTTCTAATATGATATAAGCTCCAGCTTCAGGTGTTCCTGGTGGATTAGAATAAGCTATTTTTGATAATTGTTCTAGATTTTCAGGTGTTCTTAATTGTCCATCAAGAAATTCTAGATCTTTTTCTGATTCTAGTGTATATGAGGGTTTTATCACTGGATCTCCCTCTCTTGCAGTGCTATATGAAGGTAAAGATAAGACAGCTATTGCCAAAATAGTTTTTAATAATCTCATACTAGGCTTTTTTATGTCTTATTTATCTACTTTTTTATAAATGATTATATGTTTTTGAGAATTAGCTATTACCACTTTATAGTTTCACGCTAAATTAATAAATTAATTTTCTCCAAAATCTATCATATGAAGTTTATTCTTAACAAGAAACCAAAGAGACCTGTTATTATTCAGGGTTTCCCAAGTATTGGGTTAGTAAGTACAATAACTACTAAGTTCTTGATTGATCATCTTGATGTTGAAGAGATTGGCCATATTGAATCTGAACATATTGTTCCGTTGACAGCTATTCATAAATCTAAAGTTGTCAATCCTATTACTATTTATTATAATAAAAAATATAATCTTGTTATTGTACAGTCATTGACTGAGATTGCTGGTTCTGAATGGGAATTAGCTGCTACAATGTTAGATCTTGCTGCTGCTATGGATGCTAAGGAGATAGTTGTAGTTGAGGGTATGCCATCTCATGCTCAAAACGAGATTAATCTTTATTACTTTTCTAACGCTGGGAAAATGAAAAATAAACAGATGAGTGAGGGTATTATTATGGGTACTACTGCTGCTTTATTATTGAAAGCTAAAGATTTCCCTGTTACTTGTATTTTCGCAGAAGCTCACTCACAATTACCTGATTCTGAAGCTGCAGCTAAAGTAGTAAAAGCTTTAGATGATTACTTAAAACTTAATTTAGACTTTAAACCATTATTGGAAGCTGCTAAACAATTTGAGAATAATCTTAAGCAGTTTATTGAAAAAAGAAAAGAGATTATTGATAACAGTTCTAAATCAGAGAAGAGAGAACTAGATTACTTTGGTTGATTTTATTTATGGTATTTAAAATAAATAAAAATTAAATATAAAAAAGCTATTCTATTAAATAATAGGAAGTAATATAAGTTATATTTTAACATTAGACTTATGGAAAAGACATTTATAGTAGTAGATGTAGAAACAGATGGACCTATACCTAATGATTATTCAATGATATCATTTGGAGCAGTTATTGTTGATAAAGATCTTAAAAAAACTTTTCAAGCAAAAATTAAACCTATTTCAGAAAAATATAAAAAAGAAAGACTGAATTTTCTTAAATTATCTAGAAAAGAAACAGAGTCTTATGAAGATCCAAAAAAAGCACTTACAGAATTTGTAAAATGGATAGAAGATAATACTAAAGGGAAATTAGTTTTTTTATCTGACAATAACGGCTTCGACTGGATGTTTATGTGCTGGTATTTAGAACACTTCTTAGGAAAAAATCCATTTGGATACAATTCAACTAATATTTCATCTTTATATAGAGGTTTAACAAAAGATCTAAATGCAAATTTCGATTCATTAAGAAAAACTCCTCACAATCATAATCCTTTAAATGATGCAATGGGTAATGCAGAAGCTTTCTTAGAAATGATGAAGAAGATGCCTAAGAAGTAAGACAAGATTGTTTATAAGTGTAGTAAACGGTATTATTTTCTTTATTATATGTTATTTCTTTTACATTAGAAAATTGTATTGTAAGTATTAGCTTTTTTATATCATTATTTAGGTAATATTTTATAGGTTTAACTTTGAATATTAATAATATCCTTATAGGTTTATCTAATGTGTGTATATTGCCTGCATATAGAAATATTTTATACTTCGGATATTTCTCTAATAATATTTTTAATTCTTCAGCAATAAACTTGTCTTTTGTCTTTCCATTAAAAAGTTTATTTTCATAATCTTCTAAAAACTCTAATTTAAACCCAAAATCATAAAGTTTTTTATATAAATCTAAGGTGTTTGCATTAAGCCTATTATCATTTAAAGCATCTTTTAAATATTTATTCTGAAATAACTCTTCCTTAGAAAGTTTATTTTCAAAATAATCAATAATGTCGCCAGAAGGTTGTTTTGGAAGTTCTATTGCAAATACAGATTTTTTAAAGTCTTTTATAAGGTTAAAAATTGTTTCAGGAATAGATTTATTTCCATGTACATCTCCTAAAAATATTATTCTATTATCATTTATTAATTTTTTAATATTATCAATTTTCATAGTATACTTTGATATCCATATTGATATATATAAATATATAATAAATAAAAGAATAAGATTATTAGAAAGTCCATTTAAAGATAATTAAAACAACACAGAAAACAATATAAAGTTTATTATCTTTATGAATAAAAAGGATGGAAACAGTGATTAACATCTACATAGTGAGACATGGTCAGAGTTTGATGAATGAACAAAAGCTTATTCAGGGCCAAAAAGAATTCAGTAATAACGGCTTATCTAAAGAAGGAATTAAACAAATAAAAGGGATAAGTCAATATATAAAAAAATTAGATATAAATAAAATATTTTCTAGCGATCTTCAAAGGTGTAAAGAATCTGCAGAGTTAATAAATAAAGATATTAAAGTAGATGTTGAATATGTCAAAAATCTTAGAGAACAAGATTGTGGAGACTGGGAAGGTTTAAAATCATCAGAAATAAAGAAACATCCGACTAAAGAAATAATTCCACATCATGGCGAATCTATGAAAGACGTTGAAAAGAGAGTTATTCCTTTTATTAAATCTTTAATGAAAGAAAATGAGAGCAATATATTATTATTAACTCATGCCGCTGTTATTCAGAATATTATTGGTTATTTTCTTGATATACCATATAGTTCACGACTTAAAATTAAACTGAAAGGCGGTTGTTTGTCACATATATCAATAGATAAAGAATATGTTAAGGTAGTTATGATAGGTTTTGTTGATAGAATATAGTAATTATTATATCTTCACTTTCATTAAGTTTTTAAATATTAAAAAGTTTGTAAAAATATGTTAATCATACTTGGTCCAGATAATAGTACAGGATTTAGAAAACTTTTCGTAAGTATTCTCGGAGAATATACAAACATTCATCATATATGAATTGACTAAAAAATTTCCAACAGTAGTAGTAAGTGTCATATGACCCATTGTTCCACCACTTCCAAGGGAGATTATTCCTATATTAACCATTTTTTTGTTTTGTTATTTCTAAAATATCAAGATGAGATACATCATTTATTGATTGAATAACCCATTTTTTTTTGTAAGATAATATATTTATGCAGGCATTATATTGCTTAGTTGTATTAAATATTTTAGCCCCTTCTATTCTATCTCCTGTTGAAATGGCTAAGATTGTTTTATTTGTCCCTCCATGTGCAACAGCAATTACAGTTCCAGTATAATTTTTAATATCTTCTAAAAAGCTTTTGCATCTTAATATAAAGACTTCATTTTCTTCATTATTATGATTTCTCTCTCTTAATCTTTTATCTATTTTAATATTTTTGTGTAAAACTTTTGAGATTTCATTAGCAGTATGTAAAGCTCTTTTTAAATCAGAAGAAATAATTGCAACAATATCTTTTTTATTGAATATTTTTGCTGTCTTTTTAGCTTGAATTTCTCCCAATTCACTAAGAGGTTCATCTATTTTTTGTCCTTGAATAATCATATTAGAATTTGCAACAGACTCAGCATGTCTTATTAATATCAGTTTAACCATATTTTATTTTAATAAATCTCCTTTATAGACTTTTTTATTTCTTTCACAGCCTTAATTCCCCAGAACATACTTTGATTTCTTCCATCCCAATAGATATCATCAAAACATTGATATTGACCATCTCTAGAAGATAATTTATTTAATGCGTCAACTAACTTTTTTAATGATTTTCCTATACCACTGTTTTTTAATAAATATTTTCTAGGTGAAAATTGATTATAATTATTTTATTCATTTTTACCTGAAAATATGTCTATTATCTCAATATTAGGTTTAGCTTTATTAATCTTAGCGATTATCACTCCCTTAACAGCTATTAATCCTTCTTTTTCTTCTTTTGGATATTCTGTATATCTTCTGCAAGTTTGTAATGTTACACATCTTTTATTAAATGTGTATCCTTTTAAGTTTGGCTGATGTCCTCTTATAAAATTCTTGATTCCTAATTCTCGTGTTTTCTTTTCAAAATAAGTTTTTCCGCCAATAAAAGAATTCTTGACACCTCTTAGGCTATTAGATCTATCATCTATAGTTGTAGAAAAGTCATTCCATACTAATTGGTCTAATAAAACATTTTGTTCATATTGTAATCCTTTTTTTATTTTATTTATTTCATCCAGATTATCTACTTCAGGTATACCAGCATGGGCTATAAATGTTGAATTATCTATAAGCAATGATAATGGCAATAAACTGAATAATTCACTCCAATTTTTAATTAAAGATTCATCATATAGTTTTTTTATTTCTTCATGAAAGCCATACTTTTTGTTCATTATATCAAATTCATGATTTCCCCTTAAAAGCATTATATTGTGACTATCATTTATTTTTAATTCAAGAAGTTTAATTATTGTTTTTATAGAATCACCTAAATTAACTGCCCTATCAACATAATCTCCCACAAATACTAAGATATTTTCTTTGTTATGATACTTTTTGATTATTATATCTAAAGATTCATAATCTGAATGTAAATCACCAATAACTATAATAGCTTTATTAGGATTATTTAATTTTATTAGCTGAGGTTCATTACTTAATATATTCTTAGCTTTATTTATTATGTTTATAATATCTGTTTTGTTCATTTTACAACCTCATTGAAATGACTCTTTATCCTATTTAAATAATAATGTTATTTTATTAATTTTTATAATTATAATTTAAACATATTTTAAAAATTGTGAATAATAATGTTATTTTATTCATTTTTTAATATTCATATTAGAATATATAAATATATAATAAACAAAAGATTTAATTAGATGTAATAAAAATAGATAATTAATATTAAGGGGGAGAAAAATGGAATATAATACACAAAGAGAAGAAAAAGATCAAGCTTATGCACTTGGATTTACAGAAGGATCAAATAATAGAGATAGTACACTACAAGCAGTAGGTTACGATTCAGAGAGACAAGTGTCTATATTTAGTGTTAATGGAGTTGAAGTAACAGCAGAAGCATTATTAGATGACACACCTAATGGAACTTTGAGAGATATTATTAAAGAAGAAGCAGTTACTGGTGGAGGCACTGGAAAAAGAGATTTTTTCTGGATTTAAATTAAAAATGAGTGAAGATAAGATATTAGTTTTATCTTCACAAAATGATTTAGAAACTGACTTAGTATTAACAAAACTAAACAGGGACAGAATTCCATTTGTTAGAATAAATAGTTTTAACCTGAATAATTATAGATTTGGATTAAGTATTAATAACTCTGATAGTGTATACCAACTACCTTTTGATAATAAAAAAATTAGGACTATCTGGAATAGGATGCCATTTTCATTAAGAGGAGTATTCTCTAGAGAGAATAGTGATACAGAAAATCTTATTAATGAAGAAAATTTTTGGTTTATAAGAAATATTGGAGAGCAAATACCTAATGCACTTTGGATAAATCATCCCTCTTTAGAAGAATTAGCAAATTGTAAGTTATCTCAATTAAAAAAAGCTAAAGAAGTTGGTTTAGATATACCTGATACTGTACTAACAAATACAAAAGAAAATGTAAAGAGACTTTATGATAAACATGAAATTATAGTATTTAAACCATTATTTAATTCTGGGCAATTATCAGGAAATCAAAGTACTCTATATACTTCAGTTGTAACAAGAGAAAGGTTTGATAGTATAGGAGATATTTCAATATGTCCTGGTTTCTTCCAAGAATATATACCTAAAATGTATGACTTAAGAATAATTGTTGTAGGAGATGATATTTTTCCAATTGCAATATATTCGCAAGATATTGAAGAGAGCAGAATAGATTGGAGAAAAGGAAATCCTAATAGTTTAAAATATTGTATCAAGGAAGTCCCTGATGAATTATTAGACAGATCATACAGATTATGTAAAAGATTTGGTATTGTAACAGCAGCAATAGACTTTGCTGTAGATAAAGAAGGGAAACATTATTTCTTAGATTTCAATCCTTCAGGGAGATGGATGCAATTTGAACTAGTGACTGGAGCTAAAATAAGCGACTCTATTGTTTCACTTCTTACAAATCCTTCGCAGGCAATAATTGATACATATAATAGAGCTCGTTAATCTTAAAATCCATTTGGCCATAAAATAATTTTCCATTTATATGTGGATAAACTAACAATATATTCAAATTCTTTAATTTAGATAAAGTTTTGACTAAAACAGAATTTTTCCTTAAATGATATGTTCCAGTAATGCAGATTAATTTTTTCTTTTTATTTAAGAATCTGATTATATTATCTGCTTGTTTCAACTCTCTTTTTTTAATAAGTTTTTCTTCATCTTCTTCCTCTTGTTTTGTTAATTCTCTATCAACATGGTAATCATTTAAATTTTTTATTCCATGATTCTTCAAATCAGAACCAATAAAAGTAGCATTTGTTTCTTTAGCCAATTTAAAGATATAACTTATACTTTTATAATTAAATAACTTTGATTTCCAATTTTTTGATTTTATAATACTTTTTGCCTCTTCTTTAGTTAAATTATAACTTTCTAACATTTCATGTAATACAAATTGAGGTTTAAAACTTTTAATTAACTCTTTTTCAATCTTTATAGACTTATCAAAACCATGTAAATCACCTATTATAACAATATCAAATTCTTTATAATTAAATTTTCTCCCAAGAATTTTTAGATAATTTTCCATAGAGTGTTAAATAATATAAAGATAATAAAGGTTACGCATACAATATTTACCTGTTTAAATTAACAGAAAACAATATAAACATTCTAGAAGTTTAACTATTTATGAATAAAAAAGGTCAGGTGTTTCTTATTGCAGCAATTATTTTTATTTTTGCTATATATTCAGTTATTATTACTTATAATAAAGCTAGTGAATATGCTGCTCTTGAAGATTATGATGCTCTTACTGAGAATTACCAGAATGAATTCCCTAAAGTAGCTAACAAGGCTCTTCTTCAGGAAGATGATGTTAATGATAAATTAAAAGATTTCAATCAGCAGTTCATTGATAATGCAAGGGAGAAAGATCCTAATTACGGAGCATTGTATGCTTACAAGGACCAGCAGGGGATATTGCATATTGTGAATACTCTTACTAATAAAGTTGTTAATATTCAGTTTAATAGTGAAACTACAAGTAGAGGATTAAAAGATATCCAATTATTAAGTGATACATCTGAAAGTCCTGGAAATATTAATCTAGAAGGAGTAGGAGACACAGGAGTAAGTACTGAAACTAGCAGATATGGAGCAACTTGGAATAATGAACAGAATATCAACTTAGGTGATATAACAAAAATAAAGTTAACCATAACAGATGAAAGAGGAAGAACTTCAGATATTGAATTAGATGTAAAAGATTTTACTACTCTAAATTATATTAGTTCTGAGCAAGAATTAAGTACTACAAGTGGAAGAAGAAATAACTTAATACAATCAGCAACACTTACTACATCCTGAGTATTAAGTATATAATAAAATACAATAATCTATATATACTTCTCTCTCTTTTGAACTATAGATAATATAGGGGGATAAAAAATGATTTTAGAGGAAAATTTAGAATTAGTAAAAAAAGATGATATTAAAATAGAAGAATTACCAATGCCTTATGCTATTGGATATTTTGAGAGTATGAGTACAGATGATTTAGAAATGATTGGTAATGCTACTGATGGTCCTACACACCCATTTTATATACGTAGATAAAAATAAATAATGACCGTTTTGTTAATAGATAGTCCAAATTATGGTAGTTTGGATTATCTGATTGAAGGTCTAGAAAATGAAGGTATTGATTATCAAAGAATTGATACTTGTAAATTTCCAATAGCGTCTAATAGTTCTTTATATATTAACAAAAATGAAGTTATGATTAAATATAATAATTTAAACCTTAAAAATATTAATTCAGTATTTTTTCAAGGATTTGGAAGTCCTAAAGTTAGTGAAATAATAACTAATGAAATAGTTCAAAATTATATAAAATCAGAAAGTGAAGAATATATTTTAAGTTTATTTAATCTAATGAACGTATATTGGATAAATAATCCGAATTCTTCCTTGTTGGCTGAAAATAAACCAAGACAATTACGTATTGCTACTGAATTAGAAATGAATATCCCTAATTCTTTATTAACTAATGATCCTCAAGAAGTTAGAAAATTTTATGATAAACATAAGATGATGATTATAAAACCATTAAAAATTAATTTAATTCACGAAGAAAATGAGAAAAAGGTCATGTTTACAAGACTCATATCTGATGATGAAACCGCTTTTGAAAATGTTAGATATTCTCCATGTTTTTTTCAAGAATATATAAATAAATCTTTAGAACTAAGAGTGTTTGTTATTCATGACAAAGTCTTTTCAGTAGCTATATACTCTCAAGAAACTGAAATGTCAAAAATTGATTGGAGAAGAGCTTCTGTCAATTTAAAAATTGAAGAATATCATTTAAGAGAAGATATTGCTGAGAAGTGCATTCAATTAACAAAAAAATTGGGTTTAGAATATGGAGCTATAGATATGATTATTGATAAAGATGAAAACCATTATTTTTTAGAGATAAATCCAACAGGAGAATGGGCTTGGTTTGAAATTAAATCAGGAGTAAAGATAAGAAAAGCTTTAATAAACAGACTCACAAAATAATATTCTATGGTAATAACAAATAAAAATATGAAAAATGCTAAAGCTTATTGGAAAAAAATAGTCGCTTATCATAATAAATGTTCAGCCAATAAAAAAAAGATGAGTTTATCCATGAATAATGGACATTATAGTTATAATAATAAAGAACTAAAAAAATATGAAAAATATTTTTTAAACTTAAATAATAAGGAATATTCAGAATTAGAAAGATTATCATTAAATGAAAAAAATGAACAAAAAAGATTCTATGGGATGTTAGGATTGCATTATTTCAAGGATAAAAAAAAAGTATTTAAAACTCTTAGAAAAGTCATATATTATGATAATGTGTGGGATATGAATAATGCAGGATATTTTATACTACCAATAAGTTATAAAGTCACTATACCAGATTATATAATTAAAAGATTATTATATTCTAACCATAGAGCCCCAATATCAAAAGGATTATATATAATCTATTATAATAAAGATAATTTTAAAAGAATTATATCAAAACGAAAATATTATAAAAGATTAATAGAATTATCTAAACATAAAAATCTATTAATAAAAGAATATTCAAAAAAGATTTTGAAAAAATTTGATTAAAAAATCAAGTCGCAACAGAGTATTTAAGCCCAAACTAGAATAAAAATAAGATGTCCAAAAAAATATAATTAATAGTTAATTTTTTATTAGTGGCTACGAGTGATTATATCTATAACTTCATAATCTATTACACCAGTATTATCTTCTATTTCAACTCTACCGGGAGTAACAATAGTTTCTCCGTTATTAGATGAACCATAATTAATGTAAACAGCAATATCATTACCAACATCATATTCACCTAATTGTGAACCAAATCCATCATCGTAGAATCTCGCTTCTTTTATTGTCCTTCCTGGTATTGTTGTATAACTTCCTGTTCCGTTGGGACCGAAGTCTATACGTCTCTCTTCATCATAGTAAAATATTAATTCGCATTTACCTTCAGCATTTCTCTCTTCATCATTGCATGCTATTGCTACAGGTCTTGCACTTTCCATTCCAGGCACTATTCTATATTGTGCTATTGCTGGTGTTGATATTGCTCCTAAAGCATCTTTTGCTATCATTGTTAAAGTTACGTCTAACCCTGTTCTAGGAACGTTTGTCATACTATAATCATATGTGAAATCGCTTGTTGATTGCCATGCTGGATCATATAATAGGTTTCCAGCCATATCTTCTAATGTGAATTTACAAGTTATTGGATTTGTATTATCAGGATCAGTTGTTCTTCCTTGTAATGTTAACATTATTCTTTGAGGAACTTCATATCCTGGTCTTAGTAATAAATAAGCTTCAGGAGCCATATTTGCTACACTTGTTGCACTAGGTATTGGAGTAGGATCTATTTCTGTTGGAATAGGTGTTGCTGTTGGTGTTCCACTTACTGGTATTGGTGTTGCAGTTGAAGTTTGATAAGGTGTTGCTGTTGGTGTTCCACTTACTGGTATTGGTGTTGCTGTCTCTATTGGAGTTTCTGTTGGATCTATTTGAGTTGGTGTAGGTGAATATGGTGCTGTTGCTGTTGGAGTTGGTGTTACTGGATCATTTGGATTTCTTTTTGTTGAACTTCCACCACAACCTGTAGCTAACATTAGTGCTGCTACTATTGATGTTAAATTTCTGCTAACCATGCTATAACTAGGGTAAAACATGCTTAAATAGCTTTCTACACTAAATAGTAACACTATATGATTAAAAGTTTTAATCGTTTTCAAATAGCATTAACCTTTTAACTTTTATTATTAGATTATAGACATGGAAACTGTAGAATATGTGAAGATAGGAATGGTAATAGGTATTGGTATAGGAGGTTTTTATGGATGTATGACAGGTTTTAAAGATAATCCAGAAACTTCATTATGGAATATTTACTCTAAGTATCATCAGGGCATTGTAATGATAGACACAGTTATAGGAACTGTTGCTGGAGCAGGAGTTGGTGGTCTTATTGGTTTAATTGTTAATAAATAATTTCTCAACAACATAGAACGTCTCTTCAGTACACTCTATTTTTTTACCATTTCAACTATTGCTTCTATATGGTTTGTCTGTGGGAACATGTCAAACATTGCTGCATTTTTTATTTTATATCCTGTAAACTTCTCTAAATCTTTTCCTAGTTGTTCTATATTGCATGAGATATAAATTATTACTTCTGGTTTTATTACATTTAATTGTTGTATTGTTTTTGGATGCATTCCTGATCTTGGTGGGTCTGTTATCACATATGTTTTTCCAGAGGTTTTTATTTTCTGTAAATGTTTCGCATCTAATAATATTGCTTCTGCATTTTTTACATTATTTGTTTCTATATTTATTTTTGCTGCATCTATTGATGGTTTTACTGATTCTATTATTGTTACTTTCTTGAATAATTCTGAATTTATTATCCCAAATGTTCCTACTCCTCCATATAAATCTAATAAATGACTCTCTTTTGTATTATATGTTTTTAATATTTTATTCACATATTCCTGCATTTTCTCTGCTACTTCTGTATTATTCTGGAAAAATCCTTGTATTGGATATGTAAATTCTTTTCCTAAGTATTTCTCTTTCAAATACTCTGTTCCTTTTACTACATAATACTCTTCTGATAAGCTTACATCTGTGTTTGATTCTACATATGTTACAACAATATTTTTAGCTGTTGTTTTCTCACTGAATTCTCTTATTTTCTCACTTGCCTGTTCTAGTTTCATTGAATCTGAATTTAATACAAATGATATTGATGAATCTTCTGTTGGTGTTCTTATTACTGCATACCTGAATGTTCCTGTATGTTTTACTGGATTGAAAGCATCATTTTCTCTAAAGAACTCTCTTAATTCTTTTATCAGTTCATTTAACCTATTATTAGATATTACACATTCATCTACATCTAGCATCTCTTTCCATGTTCCTTTTTTTCTGAATCCTATTCCTTTTTCAGTAAATAGCATATCCATTCTGTTTCTGTAATTATAATCTTTTCCAGAATATACTTCTATATTTTCAAAATTTATTGTTTTTATCAGGTTATTTTTCTTATTCTCTAATTGTATCTCATAGTCTATATGTTGTAATGTACACCCTCCACATTTCCCATAATACTTACATTTAGCTTCCATTATTCATTTAAATTTTAAAAAGGTTTATAAAACCCATCTTTAACTCATGTCTATAATGGATATTGAAATTTGTGCAGTTAGTGGTTATGAAGAAGTTGGTAAGAACATGACTGCTGTTCGTATTAATGACGAGGTAATTATTCTTGATATGGGTATTGATGTCTCAATCTTAGCTCAGCAGGAATCAGAAGAGGGCAATATTAGAGTATTATCAACTCAACAATTAATAGATCTTGGAGCTGTTCCTGATGATAATAAAATCTCAGAATGGAAATCTAAAGTAAAAGCAATAGTACTAGGTCATTGTCATCTTGATCATATCTCTTCTGTCCAGTTCTTAGCTGCTAAATATAAATGTCAGATTATCGGTTCTCCTTATACTATTGAAGTTCTTAGAGAATCTTTGCATGATGAGAAAGTTATGCTCCCTAATAAATTGACTAAAGTTGAACTGGATTCTAAAATTAAGATCTCAAATAATATTACTGTTGAACTTATCAGAGTTACCCACTCTACTATGCAATGTGCTATTATTGCTCTTCATACTCCTGATGGTGTCTTATTATATGGTAATGATTTCAAATTCGATAATAATCCTATCTTAGGCCCTAAGACTAATTATCAAAGACTTAAAGAGTTAGGTGATTCTGGTAAAGTTTTATCTCTGATTACTGAATCTATGTATGCTCATCGTCCAGGTCATACTCCTGATGAAGCTGTAGCTAAAGAGATGCTTTCTAAGGTTTTGTTAGAAAATAATTTTGAGGATAAAGCTATTTTTGTTACTATGTTTTCATCTCATATCACTAGAATTACTACAGCTATTGAGTTAGGAAGAAAAATTAAAAGAAAGATAGTAATTCTTGGAAGATCTATGGGTAAGTATATTGAATCAGCTGAGAGAGCACATATTGCTCATATTACTGAAAAAGTTCAATTATGCAAATTTGGTAATGAAAGAAAGAATATGTTAAGAGAGATTGAAGCTAATAGAGGTAAATATTTAGTCATCTGTACTGGAGGTCAGGGTGAGCCTGGTTCTATTCTTGATAAGATAGTTAACAAAGCTTTGCCTTTCAATTTTAAAGATCATGATGCTGTTATTTTCTCTTGCAGCACTATTCCCCAGCCTATTAACATGGCTAATCGTGAACGTCTAGAGAAGATTCTTTTAGCTAATAAAGTTCAGATATTCACTAACATTCATGTTTCAGGTCATGGTTCTCATGATGATATTAAAGAATTCATAACAATGGTCAAGCCTAAGCACGTTATCCCATCTCAGGGTGAAAGATTCAAGTTAGATATTGTTGTCAAGATGTGTGAAGATATGGGTTATAAATTTAACAAAACAGTCCATATAATAAAGAACGGTGAAAGATTGAAGATTGATTAAATTTATATTCTTCTAATAGACTAATATTTTATGAAAAAGTTGTTGATTTTAATTTTTATTATAATATTATCCTATAATGTTCTTGCTGACTCTCAGAAAAGTATTTTTTCAGGAACTTTAAGAGATGGTGAGTCTGGTATTGCTGATGGTAAGAATTTTACTGTTGTTATTAGCGGTCTTAAGGTTCTTGTTGACTATGGAGATTATAGTTTTATTATAAAAGAGAGTGGTTGTGATTCTCAGGAGAACATTAAAGTCTGTATTGATAGTGTTGAAGCTGATGATCAGGCTGTCATATCTATTTTAAAAAAGACTTCTAATATTGTATTGACTAAAAAAGTCCCTAAATATGCTTACAAGAGCCGGATATTTACTGTTGATATAAATATAAAGAATGTTGATAGTGATATTCCTGCAAGGAATCTTGTTTTTGTTGAGAACATTTCTGATAATTTTATGTTCATTGGTAGTTCTGGATGTAATTATGAGAATGGTGTTATTATAGCATCAGCTGATTTGTACAAGAATGAAGAACTCACATGCACATATGATCTTATCTCAAAAGAAGCAGGGCAATACAGATTATTTTCTAACATAAAATATCTTGATGGTGATGAATTGCAGGAGATTAAGAAAGATAATTCAGTAAAAGTCAAAGAATATGGTTTGAATATTATAGTTGAAAAGCTTCCTAAAGATTATTTTGATGTTGATGAGAATATAAAATTTAATTTTAATATATCTAATGATTTTCCAGATGATGTTAAGATTAAGGATGTTCAATTAAGACCTAGATTATTCAAGATTAATGAAGAAAATGTAAAAAAAGATATAAATATGCCTGGTAATTCAAGCAGACAATTTTTTATTGATGGAACTATATTAGGTTATAATAATGATATGGAATTCTATATTGAATATTCTATGCTTGGTCAGTCATATAATCTCAAAAAAAATATAAACTTTAACCTCACTAAGATAAATCCTGAATTTAGGTTTGATAAATATAATAAAATATATAATTCTAATGATAAAATAATATTCTATTTCAGGAATTCTGGTATTAAGAATATCCATGGTTATAAGAATATCAAATTGAATATTAAAAGCAATATTCTTGATTCAAATATTGATAAAAATATCTCATTATTAAATTATGGTGACGAGAGTAAGATTGAATTGAATAATAAAGAAGTTCCAGATGGTAGATATCCTGTTTTTATCAAAGGAAGCTATAACACTCTAAATGATGAGCTTATATATTTTGACAGGACAGAGTTTATTTTTATTAATAATACACAAAAGGTTGTTAATACGATAATTAATGATAATATAAATAACACAAATGAAAATTTAAGTAATGTTAATAATATAAATAATTCAAAAAGTTTTCACTGGATTTATTTATTATATATAATTCCTATGATAATAATAATTTTAATAATTTATATATTAAGATTAAGAAAAAAGAAGGTTATTTTTGAATAATTTGTAAAAAATAGATGTTTTACTATAATTAACTATAAAAATAATATAATAATCTATAGTTTACTATGAAATTTGCTCATTTTTCTGATTGTCATATTGGCGGGTGGAGAGAGGATTCTTTAAGAGATATTAATCTTAAAAGTTTTGAATTAGCTGTTGATATCTGTATTAAGGAACATACTGGTTTTGTTATCATTGCTGGTGATTTGTTTGATACTGCTCTTCCTTCTATTGATATTCTTAAGAGTACTGCTAAGATATTAAATAAGTTAAAGGATTTTGATATTCCTATTTACATTATTCCAGGTTCTCATGATTTCTCTGCTTCTGGTAAGACTATGCTTGATGTTCTCGAGAATACTGGTCTTGTTCATAATGTAATGAAATTTAATAATAATAAATTAGAATTCACTACAGACAGGACTGGAGTTAAATTAGCAGGTATGTTCGGCAGGAAAGGTGGTCTTGAAACTTATGATTATGCTAATTTAGATAAAGAGAATTTAGAAACTGAATCTGGATTTAAGATTTTTTTATTTCATACTCTCTTAGAAGAACTTAAAAATTATAGTTTTGAAAATATTGAATCTGAATCTATTTCTATTCTCCCTAAAGGTTTTAATTATTATGCTGGAGGTCACCCACATTTTGTCTATTCTAGATATCATGAGAATTATGGTGTTATGGCTTATCCCGGACCTTTATATCCTAATAATTTCCAGGAGTTAGAAAAACTAAAGCATGGGGGTTTTTTTATTGTTGATGTTGAGAATAACAATATTACTTCTAATCATATCCCTTTGAATGTTGTTGATGTTATCTCTTATTTTATTAATGCTGAAAACATGACTCCAAAAGATGTTGAAAATGATATTTTATCTAAAGTTATTGATTTTGATAATAAGATTGTTACGATCAGGATTGAAGGTTGTCTTAAATCAGGTAAAGTTTCTGATATTAATTTCAAATATATTAATGAATCTTTGTCTAAAGCATATCATGTTTTAAAGAATACATCTAAATTAGTTACTAAGGATTTCCAGGAGATCAAAGCAGATAACAGGAATATTGATGATATTGAGATTTCTATTGTTAAAGACCATCAAGATCAATCTTTCATTGAAGAATCTAAGATTATGAATATTATGAAATGTTTAGATAAGGAAAAATTTGATGGTGAGAAAAATTCTGATTTTGAATCTAGGATAATTAAGGAGGTCTCTTCTATTATTGAACTATGATAATTAAAAGAATTAAGATAAAGAATATCAGGAGTTATTCTGAAGAAGAGATAAAATTTCCAGAAGGCACTATTATGTTATCTGGAGATATTGGTTCTGGTAAATCTACTATTTTATTAGCTGTTGAATTTGCTTTATTTGGTATTAAACGTGGAGAATTATCTGGTAATGCTTTATTGAGGAATGGTTCTGATGATGGTTATGTTATTCTTGATTTTAATATTGATAATAATGTTTTTTCTGTCAAAAGAACTCTGAAAAGATCTGTTAATGGTATATCTCAGGATTCTGGTTTTCTTTCTATTAATGATGTTACTCAGCAATTGACTCCAGTTGAACTTAAACAGAGAGTTACTCAGCTTCTTAACTACCCATTAGATTCAATATCTAAAAAATCTCTGACTTATCGTTATACTGTTTACACACCTCAGGAAGAGATGAAATTAATACTTTTAGGAGAAAAGGAATATCGTCTAGAAACTTTAAGGAAAGTTTTCAATATTGACAAATATAAGAGGATTAAGGAAAATTCAAAAATAGCATTATCAGAAGCTAAGCAGAAGAAAAAAGAGTTATCATTATTTGTATCAGATATTGAACAAAAGAGGTTATTATTTAAAGAAAAAGAATTGAAATTATCTAGTATTTCTGAAAATATTATATTGCTTAATGAAAAACTATTAGTATTGAATTCTGAATTAGCATTGAATAAAAATAAAGTTTTAGAATTTGAGGAAAGTATTAAGAAATTAAACAATACTAAAAAAGATTTTGAATTATTAAATTTTAATATAAAGACTAAGGAAGATTCTAAAAACAAGAATACCTTTAATTTATCACAATTAGAGAAACAGATTATAGAATTATCTAGTAATATTAAGGAAATAAATTTTGAAGATGTTAAAAATAAGATTATTGAACATGAAAAACATCTTGATGATCATGATAAAGAGCTTAAATTAATAAACAATAATATAACATCTATAAGGACTAAGAAAATTTCTAGTATTGAGATAAAAAATCAGATAAATAAACTGGATAACTGTCCTTTATGCAGGCAGGTAGTCTCTATTGATTATAAGAATGGAGTTATTTCTAGAGAAGATGATAATTTATTAAAATTAGATAATGATATTAAAGAATTTTTGATTAAAGAATCTGAATTTATATTAAAAATTAAAGAAATTAAGGTTTTAATTCAGGATTTAAAGAATAAAGAGAGAGATTATGAGATTAATAAGATTAAGATTAAAGATTTAGAATCTAAGAAAGAAACTTTAGATAAATTAAAAAAAGAGAATGAAGAATTGGATTTTATTATAAAAGAACTTAATGATAAAAAATTTATTATTCAAAATGATATTGAATCAAATAAAGAGTTAGAAAATAATTATGTTATGAATAAAAAACTTCTTGAGCAATTATTAGATTCTCAGAAGAAATTAGAATTATCTATTGTCATTAATAATAAAGATAAAGATTTTATTGAAAAAGAATTAATGATATTAAAATCAGATATTGAAAATAAGGAAAAAGCAAGTTCTAAATTAGACTATTACACTAAATTGTGTGATTGGTTTGACTCTTTCTTCATTAATATTATTGATATTATAGAAAAGAAGACTATGTCTAAACTTCATTCTGATTTTAGTGATCTTTTCCAGAAATGGTTCTCTATGCTTATTGATGAATCAGTTCTTAAAGTCAGATTAGACGAAGAATTCACCCCTATTATTGAACAGAATTCTCACGATATTGAATACGAGAATCTTTCTGGTGGTGAAAAGACATCTTGTGCTTTAGCTTATCGTTTAGCTTTAAATCAGGTAATTAATAATATTAGTAATTCTATTAACACTAAGGATTTGATTATTTTAGACGAACCAACAGATGGTTTTAGTGAAGAACAACTAGATAAGATTAGAGATATTATTAAAGAATTAAAGATGAGACAGATTATTATTGTAAGTCATGAGAATAAAGTAGAATCTTTTGTAGACAATGTTATAAAAATTAAGAAAGAGAATCACATTAGTAAGGTTATTAGATAAAAAATGAAGTCCTAAAGAGGAAATAATCATTAAAGATTATGTGGATTATATCCGTGATCTTTTAACCACCCAAAATATTTTGCACTTAAACCATTTCTATGTGGTTTTTTCAGAATTCCTTTTTCGTATCTAGTTATAGTTCTATATAATGAATTTTCAGCTTTACCATCTGTAAGATGTCTAGCTAATTCGCCTGCATTTAAAAATCCTGCTTCTTTTCTTATTGCAATTGCCTTTCTACAATCAAATGTTATTTCACCATGTATAATTAATGGGAATGATCCGATTTCTATAGAATCAACTACTCTTTCTAAATTGTTAAGAAAAGTTTCTCTTTCTACAGCATTTACTTGTTCGTATACTGCATTAATCCTAGATATATAACTTTCAAATATAAGCCTATATCTCTCATCAATTTCTTTTCTAATACTATCTATATCTGTCATAAAAATATTAACTTAGAAAAGTTTAAAAGCTTAGTTAATAGGTGAGGAATTGTGTCATCAGAAATTCTAAAGAACAAAATAGTTATCTATCCTACTGACACTATTTATGGTATTGGTTGTTATGCTCTTGATGATAACTTAGTCAAGAATATTAAGGATATTAAAAAAAGAGATTCTTCTAAACCTTTCTCTGTTATTGTTAATAAGAAATGGATTAAAGATAATTGTTTTACTAACAAGATGATTGATTCTTATATTAAAAAACTTCCAGGTAAATACACTTTTATTCTTAAACTTAAAAATAAGAAAGCAATCAGTAAGGAAGTCAATAATGATTCTGATACTGTTGGTGTTCGTATTCCTGATAATAGTTTTACTAAGAAACTTCCTATCCCTTTTGTCACAACTAGTGTTAATGTTTCTGGTGAGCCTCCTATTGTTGATACCTCTCAGATTAGTTCTGAGATTAGAAGTAAAGTTGATCTAATTATTGAAGGTGGAATTCTTAATAACAAACCATCTAAAGTTTATGATTTGACTAAAGAAAAACCTATTAGGTTAAGATAATTTTAAATAACTCCTAACTGTTTAATTTTTATGCAAAAACGTGTTTTTATTGTTCATAGATGGGAAGGTAATTCTCAATCTGATTGGTATCCATATATTAGATCAGAGTTAAAAAATAAGGGTTTCATTGTTGAGATTCCTGAGATGCCTGATAGTTTAAATCCTAAGATAGATAAATGGGTTTCTACGCTTAAAAATTTGATTAAGAATCCTGATAGTAACACATTTTTTATTGGTCATAGTATTGGTTGCCAGACTATTCTTAGATATTTAGATTCATTAAATAAAGACATTAAGATTGGTGGTGCTATTTTTGTTTCTGGCTGGTTTAATATTAAATATTTTGAAAATGAAGAAGTTAAAGCAATAGCTATGCCATGGTCGGAAACTCCTATAGACTTTGTTAAAGTTAAAAAGATATTAAACAGATCAACTGCTATTTTTTCTGACGATGATGAATATGTTCCTATTTCAGATTCAGGTTTATTTAATGAGAGGCTCAACTCAAAAATTTTAATAGAAAAAGGTAAAGGTCATTTTATGGATAAAAAATATGATTTCATACTAAAAGAGTTTCTTAAATTATCAGCTTAGTTCTCTTAAAGCTTCTACTATTGGGACATTATCTACTAACACTCTTCTTTTAACTTGTTCTTTTAAATATATTTTATTATGTTCTTTTAGATGATCATCTATTTTCTTTAATAATCCATTTATTTTCTTTAATCCGTATAATGCTGCTGCTAATGCATCTTTCTCATGTTTATTATTTATTTTTATTATTTTTTTCTGTTTCTTCAAGTATGTATCTACTATCTTTATCTTCTCTAGATACTTTAAATCATGATCTGGACTTATCACTCTTACTCCTATTCTTGTTGCTATCTTATTAGTTAAGTTAGGGCATGGATATACATCGCTTCCTATTGCATATATTTTTCCATGTTTTATTATTTTTAATATTAGATCTCCTGTTGTTAATTCTCTCTCAGAACCTAATGATACTAGATTTCCATCAATATCTATGATTGCATATCCGCTTACTGTACCTGGATCTATCCCTGCAATTAGTATTTTTTCCACTATTATTGATTATTATTTAGAATATTTATATCATTTTCTATATCTATTTTGATTTCTCGGGATAAATCTTCATGTAGAAATGTTTATATATTTGTTATTAGATTATTCTCTATAAAATGAAAAGAGGTCTAATATTTTTAGTAATATTTCTATTGAGTCTAGCCGCAGTTTCCGCTTTACAGGCTGAATATGAGCCTATACAGAATGAAGCACTTCCTGGTGATAGTGTTTCTTACCTTCTGCATCTTAATAATAATGAAGAAAACTCTGCTTCAGTAACTATCAGATCTTTGGAGCCTAGCTGGATTATGACTCCTGAGACTCAGACTATTAATTTAAGATCTAATGAAAAAAGGGATATTACATTATCTTTTGCTCCTTTAGGAAAACTTCCTCCTGGTTCTTATGGTATTAAATTAGGTGTTTTCGTGAATAGTGCTACAAGGATTGAGAGATTGATTATTGCTAAAGTTTTAGATTATAAGAAAGTCATAACAGCAGATTTCAGCTCTCTTCCTGTTATTGATCCTAAAAGAACTACTCTTGCTAGATTAAAAGTAAAAAACATACGTAATGTTGCTCTTGATAATATGGATTTAGTGGTTAAGAGTCCTCACTTTGATTTATCTCAGAAATTAAGTCTTGCTAAGATGGAAGAGAGAGAGATTGAATTCCCTATTAGGATTCCTGATAATATTCATAAAGATGATTATCAAATGAACATTAAAATTTCTCTTAATGATAATCTGATGTTAGATAAACCTTTTACTTATACTGTTGGTGAATATTCTGATGTTAAAGAATTGATTGAAGATGATAGTTCTTTCTTAGTTAGTGGTGAGACTGTTACTTTAAGGAATAATGGTAATAATATTGTCAACCAGGCTTATACTAAGGATTTTGATTATATTGCATATAAGCTTTCTAGCTTTAATCCTGAAGTATCCAAGATTGATAAAGTTGATGGTATATATCGTATCTACTGGAATTATAATTTACAGCCTGGTGAGAGCAAGATTATTGGTTATAAAGTTAATTACAGATGGCCTACTTTTATTCTTATACTTATAATATTAGCAGTTGCTCTTGTCTATGTTTTCAGGATGAAGAACTCTATTGTTATTAGCAAGAAAGTTTTAGGAATGCATGCCCCTCAAGGTGGAAGTGTTCATGTTATGAAAGTTGTTATTAACATTAAGAATAGAGGTAATATGGCTGTTAATAACGTTAGGATAATTGATAGAGTTCCTAATACTATTAAAGCTCCTGCTCAGTTTGTCAGCATGAGACCTAACCATATTAAGGCAGTTCCTGATGGTTCTGTTATGGTCTGGGATGTTCATAACATTAAGAGAGGGGAAGAAAAGATTATTAGTTACAGGATTGAAGGTAGATTATCATCAAATATTGTTCTTCCTTCAGCTGTTGCTAAGTATACATCTTTTGGTAGAATGGTGGCTGCTCGTTCAGGACATGTGGGTCTTGGTTCTAAGAGAAGTTCTATCTAATTTTTTATTTTTATAATTTTTCTATTGCCTTTTTGAATAATCTTATGCTCTCTCTCTCATCAGGATATAATTTGCTTGCTTCTATTGCTTTCTTAGAATATTTCTCTAATAATTTCTTATTTTTCCATAGTTTTAATATCATATTTTCTGCCTCTTCATCATTATTGACTACTAATTCTTTGTTTATCATTGCAACATAGCTCTTGTTTCCTACATTTTGGTTTACTATTGGTACTATTCCTGTGCTCATTGCCTGTAATACTGATACTGATGCTGGTTCTATCCATGATAGATTTACATATAATGAACATTTCTTTAAATATGGTCTTGTATCTACATGTCCTGTAAATATTATATCTTTTATTTTTTTATTCTCTAATTGTTCTCTTAGATCTCCCTGTCCTGGTATGTATGAACTTGCTCCTAATAAATATAATCTAGACTCCTTATATTGTTTTTTTACTTTTAAGAATACATTCACTAGATGATCTACACCTTTTTCTAAACATATTCTTGCAGTAAATATTATATTTTTATTATTTATGTTGCACTTTATTTTTTCAAATTTTTCTCTGTTGAATGCTGGTGGTACTACATATGCTCTATCGTGACTCTCTTTTGGCAAATAATCTTTCATTAATTGTGAACTGCATATGAATATATCCACTTTTTTCAGCATCATTAAATAAAGTTTTTTCTTGAATGATAGCATTTTCCACATGTGATAATATTTTGGGTCTGATACTATCAATCCTAATTTTTTCTTCTTGTGAAAAGTCTTCCATATTACTCCTGTTATTAGTTGTGAAGCACTCTCGCATAATACAAATTCAGCATCTTTTGGTATTTTTTTTATTGTTTCTAATGATTTTTGTATTCTTGAAAAATTTTTTAATTTATATTCAGCTACCCTGTCATCTATATATTGTGCATTTATTGAATCTGCCCATAATCCATGTGCTGGATGTGGATAATTATTCAGGAATATTGTTTTCATAGTAATATAATAAATCCTAATTTGTGAGACACTGTCTCCTATTTTGTTCAAATTCGTCAATCGATAATTGAATAATATTATATTTTAATCGTGATAAATAATTTTGCATAATATTAAGTATATTATAAGTTATTTAAAAGTTTATTCTATTTCAAAGAAATTGCTTAATATTTGTTTATAGACTTATAATAAATTGAAAGAAAAATTAACCAACCCTTCTAAGGCTTGTTCCTTCCTTTATACAGGTATATCTTAAAAGTATAATATAATTACCATCACTTCCATAATTAGGCTTAGTTTCAGTCACTTCTAATCTATCTCTATGATCAGCATCTATACACCGAATTTCACATTCTTCATGTTCTGGTGGGTTAGATGTAATTTGTCGAATGAAATCAATTTCAGCTACAAGTTCGTCAACACTCAAACCCCTGCTATAAAATTTAATGTTATCGGTTGATTCTCTTTGTACCATAATTTATTGGTACCATATTTACTTTTTAAAGATTTATCTTTTTTAATATATACTAATTGCTCTTTATTTCTATCCCTGATATTGCCTGCTCTTTTTGTTGACTGACTATAGGCACACTATTTACATTATTGTTTATTACTGGTATCTGGTTTATCTCTACATTTTTTGGCAGTCTTTTTGATCTTATATATGGCAGTGATTTTAATACCATTTTGCTGAACATATTGTTTTTGTGTGAATATTTTTTTTGTAAATTGCTTAGTATCTCTAACTCTTTTGTATGGGTAAAATCTCTCTCTCTTAATCTTTTTTCAGGTATTTTTGAGATTATCGGGAATTTCACATCCCTTAATGGTAATAGATTGAAGTAGTCTCTTATCTTTCTGAAATATTCTGAATCATGTGTCCAGTCTAACCATTTTAGTTCTAATTTGTTTGCCCATCTATCTAAACTGTCCCAATCCTCTGTTTTTGTTGGTGGTGTAAATCCCATCTTCAATGCTAAGTCATACAAGTCAGCTCCTGGGTATGGCAAATAAAATCCGAAACTGAATCTCATTCTTGGATGTATCTCGCTTAGTTCTAATGCTAAGTCTACTGTCTGGAATGTCTCTTCTTTGCTCTCTGTCGGCATTCCCATTATGAATGATCCCACTGGTTTTAGGTCTGGTGCTTTTGTTAATGCTTTTATCCCTCTTTTTATCTGTTCTACTGTCTGTAGTTTGTTCATTAATTTTAGCATCCTGTCTGATCCTGATTCTAAGCCTAATAATAATTCTCTGCACTGTGTTGATACTAGTTTTTTTACCATATCATCATGTAACATTCCTACTCTTACCTCTCCATACCATGGCAGGTTTATTGCTTCTAGTAATCTTATTGCTCTTTGTGGGTTAGAAAATAATAGGTCATCATAGAATTTTATCCCATCTATTCCATATTTATCTTTTAGGTATGTTACTTTTTCTATTACTTTTTTGTCTGACTGTGCTCTCCATCTTCTCTGGTTGAATCTTTGATTGAAGCAGAATCCACAGTTGAATGGGCATCCTCTGCTTGTTATGAATCCTAATACTCTTTTATTGTTCCACTCATGTTCTAAGTGTGACTCTACATCTATTAAATCAAAATCCAAATCCAGTTGATCTAAATCCTCTATTAATGGTCTTGGTCCATTTAATATTGGTATCCCATTTCTTTTATAACATAATCCTAATATATCCTCTGCTCTTCCTTTTCCCTCAAACATTCTTGCTATATCTATTATTATGCTGTCTCCCTCTCCATTTACTACATAGTCTATATATTCCTCTTTTACTGTCTCTTTTGGTAATAATGATGGATGCACTCCTCCCCATACTATTTGTAGTTCAGGTTTCTCTTTTTTCAGCATTCTTGATAGGTTAGCACTATCTCTTGTCTGGTTTCCTGTTATTACTGATATTCCTACAAACATTGGATCTATGCTTAGTATATCTTTTACTGCTCTGTTTAAATTTTCAGAATTTATATGGAATACTTTTGGTTCATATCCTGCTCTTTTTAATGCACCACCTACAAATAAGTGTGCTAATGGAGCTATTCTCATATCTTGCGGACTGCTTATTTGTACTAGTGCTATTGGTTTGCTCATTATATTACATTAATCTAATTTCTATTTAAAGTTAACGATTGAAAATAATATTTTTGTATATTCTGATTATTTTAGTATAGTAATCTTTTTAAGCATTGGATTTTGTAATTTTTTATGGAAAAGGTTGCTGCTTCTATTCTTGAGACTGAATTTGTATCAAAGAATATTAGGCTTATCAGGATGATTCCTTATGGGAAGTTAGTTTTTATTCCAGGTCAGGCTATTGCTCTTCATATTAATGATGATATTAAATATTTTTATGTTACAACACCACCTGAAGCTGCCACTCTTTTTGAGATTATGCTTAAATCCTCTCCAGATGATAAACTTTCTGAGTACCTGTTTAATAACCTTAAAGAGGGTGATGATATTACAATCTCAGGTCCTTATGGTTTGCCTCTGAATTATAATAATGTTAAGTCTTTTACATTGATTGCTGGAGGTATTGGTATCTCTAAATTCATTTCTTTGATAAGACAGATTATGCAGAATCGTGCTGATGTTGAACTTAATCTTATTTATTCTGTAAAAAAAATGGATGATCTTGCTTTCAAGGTTGAATTGGATAATTTTGCTTTTAGTATTGGTAAATTAAAAAATAATTATATTGTGACAGCAGATAATTTATGGAATGGTTATAGAAAAAGGATTGATGAATCTTATCTTAAAGAAGTTATAAAAGATAAAGATAGTATATTCTGTATATGCGGCCCTAAAGAGATGATTTCTTCAGTTAATAATTATTTATTGAATATTGGTGTTCCTGAAAAAAATATATTGCAGAATGATGTCTTAGAAAAAGATATAAAGAATTAGATTAATATTATCTTATGAAAAAATTAAAGATTTCACATAATGATGATACATGTATCTCTTGTGGTGCCTGTGTTACTATCTGTCCTGAAAAATGGCAGTTTAAAGAAATCAATGGTGAACTTAAAGTTATTAATCATGACAAGGATTTTATCCCTATTGAATCTGATTTATCTAATAAAGCAGTTGAAGCTGAGAAAGCATGTCCTGTTAATGCTATTGGTACAAAAATTGAGGAAGAAAGTTAGTGATAAATGAAGATTGAGAGGATTAAAAAATGGATAAAAAGGCAAAATTATCAATAGGTGAATGGATAATGATTATTGCAACAGTAATAGTGACTATACTAATAGCAATAGGAATATTTTCAAGGTAAAATGGGCAGACTGTCTTTAGTTATTGTTTTATTTGACTGGGTAAACATAGCAATAACAATTTATCTACTTTGGAAGATTATTTATGACAGTCCATCTATATGCTTAAACTACACAGACACTTTTATGACTATTATTTAACTAATAATATTATTTAGTGCAAGACTAACCAATGAGATATTAGAATTTTTCAAACAACAATAAACTGACGTTTACTTTACAGCTCATTAATTAGTTAAATATATAAATATCTTAAAAGTTTTATAAATATGAAAAGATTAGCTCTTATTCAACCTAATTCAGCTTTTGTCAGCGAGTCTATACCTTTAGGTTTTGGTTGGATTGCTGCTGTTCTTAAGAATAAAGGCATCGAAGTAAAGATTATTGATGCTTCTGCTGCTTATTCTAGGTATTCAGATGATGATATTGTTAGGTTATGCAAGGAATTTAATGCTGATGCTGTTGGTGTTGTTTTCATGACTTCTCATGTCTACAAAGCTTATGATCTTGTAAAAAAACTATCAGAATTAAAAGTTCCTATTATTGGTGGTGGCTATCATGTTACTAAATTTCCTAATGAAGTATTAAGCCGTGGTGTTGATATTGGTATGATGGGTGAAGCTGAAGTTACTATTACAGAGATTGTTGATTATCTTAATGGAAAAATGAAAATTGAGGATGTCAAGGGTATCAGTTACAAGAAAGATAATGAGATTATTATAAATCCCCCTCGTCCTCTTATACAGAATCTTGATGATCTCCCTCTTCCTGATAGGGAAGCTTTCAATTTATCTGATTTTGCAAGATCTGAAAAAGAGATTAAGAATGTTATGTCAACTCTTATTACTAGTAGAGGTTGTCCTTTTGAATGTTCTTTCTGTGCAAGCCAGAAAACTGGTTATAGGTTTAGGAGTGCTGATAATGTTCTTAAGGAAATAAGACAAGTTAAAGAAAAATATGGCACTAGGAATTTCTATTTAGTAGATGATACTATAAATGTTCATAGGAAGAGGTTGATTGAGTTATGTGAAGCTCTTAAAGGTGAAGATATTGTCTGGAGGTGTAATGGAAGATTTGATCTCATGGATGAAGAATTATTAATAAAAATGAAAGAAGCTGGTTGTATCCATATTAGTTTGGGTGTTGAGTCTGGCGATGATGAAGTTTTAAAGAGGATGCATAAAAAACTTACTGCTAATATTATAAGAGAGAAAGCTAAGCTGATTCATGATGTTGGTATCAGCCAGACTCTTAATTTCATGTTTGGTTTTCCTTTCGAGACTCCTGAGAGTATTGAGAAGACTATACAATTAATCAAGGATATTGAACCTTATATTACAGATATTCAGAGAGCTGGCTTATTGATTCCTTTCCCTGGAACAACTTTGTATGAAGAGTTCAAGACTCAATATAATTATGATCAATGGTGGTTAAGACCTGAGGATTTCATGACTGAAGTAAGAGAATCTGATCACAGACCTATTTTCAAGAAGTTTTTATTTGATGATCTTGGTTTGATTAATGAAAAAGGAAAGTTCTTTGAATACTCTGATGAAATGATTAAGAAGATTAAGAAAGGTATGAGGACTATCGATCATATTGTTATGAAAAGAAAAGTTCATGCCTTGAATTTTACAAAATCTAAATTTGTAGAAAAAGCAATCTATATGGCAATGCTTGGCATGATATACTCTTCTAAGGGTTTATACAATCTTAATCCTAATATTGAGAGAAAAGTTATTCACCCTCTTTATTATTCTGTTAGAAGGAATAAATATTACTTGAAGAATAGAACTTATTAATTCTTGAATTTTATTATAAAACTCCATCCAGATACTGTAAATGCAGGTAATACATCAGCTATTCTGCAGTCAATGCTCTGCAATGTCCTGAATCTTGAATATAGATAATAAAATGGGAATGTCCCTACTAATACAAATGATTTCTGTCTTCTTATTATTTCAAGATTATATTTATCAAATAATTTTCTTAATTCACCTAATGTAAAAAATTGCTCATGCATTGCTCCCTCTCCGTATTGGTTTAATGTGTCTAATCCGAAACTTTTTTGTGCTTTTTTTACAGGATCTCTCACTATTGCATGTCTTATATTTCTGCAAATTTCATATAATTTAATTCTTTTTAAGATTTTTCCTATTATTCTTCTAGGCATTACACTCAGTTCTGCTGGTCCGTACCCATTTGGTACTGATAAGAATAAGAATCCTGTTTTTTTCAAGCTCTTGCTTATGAATTCTATAAGGTTTTCTGGATATTTTAGATGTTCTAATACTTCTGAGCATATTATTATATCAAATTTTTCATTCATATTCATTTTATGTGCATTATATACTTTGAATCTGCAGTTTTTCATCTTGTTTCTTTTATTAGCATAATCTACAGAACTCTTATCAACATCTATTCCTGTGACATCACACCCAATGTTTGCTATCTGTAATGATATATTTCCTACTCCGCACCCTACATCTAATACTTTCAAGTTCTTTTTTCCCATTTCTTTCTGGAATTTTTTTATATTATCTAGTATATAGTTTATTTTTTTTACATAATGTATCATATCTTTCTGTAATAATTTATCTGACATAAAATTTTTACCTGTATTTGATTTATAAGTTTTTCCATAGTAATATTTATAAATTAATCAATAACATTTCTATCATGGGAGACGTTAATTTTAACACAGAAAAATATCATGATGAAGGTTCTATAAATATAAATAATGATTTCAAGTCTCGTATGGATGCTGTTGTTGATATGTGTGGTTCTGGTAAAAAGATTCTTGATATAGGATGTTTCACTGGATATCTTATGGATAGGTTGAAGAAAAATAATAATGATGTTTTTGGTGTTGACATATCAAAGAATGCTGTTGCTTTAGCTAAAAAGAAAGGTCTTAGATGCTATCATGGTGATATTGATAATGGTCTTAGATTCAATGACAAGTCTTTTGATATTATTGTTATGGGTGAGATTATAGAACATATTTTTGATACTGATAAGGTTATAAAAGAGATAAGCAGGATGTTGAAAGACAATGGTGAAGTGATTATAACAACTCCTAATATAGCATGTTTGAATAGGAGGATAAGATTATTTCTTGGCAAAAATCCTTATATTGATATTGGTGTTTTGAATGATGATAATAAGACAACTGCTTCAGGCCATATTAGATATTTCACTTTTCATAATTTAAAGATTCTTCTTGAGAGAAATGGTTTCAAGGTTAATGAATCAACATCAGATGTCATTCTTCTGAAGTCTTTGAGATCTTACAGATTATCTAAATTATTCCCAAGTCTTGGGTGGTCTATTATTATGAAAGCTAGAAAAGTATAATTATATTAGTTTCTTTAATATTTTTGTTATTTTATTGAATACCCCTTTCTCCATGTAATTTAATATTATTAAATCTTCTTTATCTAAGACTTTTAATGCTAATAATATTAATCCATAAACTAAGAATCCTGATATTATTGTTATTATCATGATTATATTATTATTTCCTATTTTATTAGATAACATAAATAATCCTAGGACTATTAGGCATGCTATTATTGATTTTATATAGGATTTTCTTATAGGATTTAAATGTAATATTTTATAGACAAATATGAAATTCATTATTCCCATTATCAATACTGATAATCCTGTTGCAATTCCAGCCCCTAATATTCCATATTTTGGTATTAATAGATAATTCAATATTATATTTAATGTTGCACCTATTAATGATATTATAAATACTAATCTAGTCTTCTCTATTATCATGAGTATATTGTTTGCTGGAAGGCTTAGATGATAAATAAAGTATCCAGATACTAATATTATTAAGACAATAAATCCTGTCTCATAGATTTTTCCGAATAATAATGTCAATATCTCTCTTGCAAAGTATGTTAATACTATTAGTGAATATAAGTTTACTACAAATATCCATTTTGTCACGCTTGCATAGCATGAATGTAATGCTTTTGTATCATTTTTTGAATATAAACTGCTTAAAACAGGTAAGAATAAGCTTAGTAATGCTAAGGGGAATACATAGATCAGTTGTGCTGTTGGTGATGCTGCATTGTATATTCCTACCTCTCCGGAACTTCTGAATATTCCTAGCATGAATGTATCCATCCATAATAATATCAATAATAAGAAATGATTTATCAGTAATGGTATTGAATAATGCAGCCATACTCTTCTTTCATATTCTGGTTGTTTTTCTGATCTGAATTTGTATACTTTTTTTACAAAGATATATGATAATATTACAGTAAATATTACAGCAACTGCATATGCTAATGTTGCTCCTAATAATCCAAGACCTAATGATAAGAATATTATTGTAAATACTACTTTTATGAAATTTTCTCCTATATTTCTTATATAGATTTCAGGCAGTAAATACTTGTATGCCTTGCATAAATTTATGAATATGCTTCTTATTCCATCTAATGGTATTATCACTGCAATTATCTTTATTAATAATGATAGTTTTTGTTCATGGAATATTGATACTGCTATCCAGTCTGATAATATAAATAATATTAATGCTATTATAACACCGAAACTGAATGTTAATCTTAAGCAGTATCTTACTATTCCTAATATCTTTGATTCTTGTTTTCTCTCTTTATAGAATGAGACATATCTCTGTATTGCTTGTGGCATTCCTAATACTGCTATTATTCCTAAAAAATTGAATATTGCTAATGCTATTGATAATATTCCATAATCTTCAGGTCCTAGCCTTGCTATTATTAACCTATATGAATAACCAAGCACTTTGGATATCATTATCCCTGCAAATGCAAATCCTGCACCTTTTGCTATATCCTTTAATGCTTTATCAGTCTCATCTTTCATTGATTTTTAAATTTATAATAAGGTATTTAAATCTTTATAATGGTTTTATTATTATGAAAAAAATTGTTGTTATTGGTTCTGTTCCGCCATACAAAGGTGGGTTGTCTCATTTTAATTCTAGTCTTGTAAATGAATTGATTAAAAATAATGAAGTCAAAGTTATCAGTTGGAAGAGACAATATCCTAAGATTATTTATCCAATTGATCCTGTTGAGAAAAATGATGAGCATTTGATTAATAATGATGAAACTTTTTTATTGGATTTTTATAACCCTTTTTCCTGGTTCAAGGCTTCTAAAATTATTAATGATTTTAATCCTGATATTGTTATTTTTACTTGGTTATCTCCTATTGTATCTCCTATTTATACAACTATAGCTAATTTTATTAAAGTTAAATCTAAGATTGTTTGTATTGCACATAATGTTTCACAGCATGAGGGTACTTTTTTGGATAATATCTTAAGGAAAGCTTTTTTTAATAAAGTTGAATATTTTATTGTTCATTCTAATAAGGATTTTGAGGATTCTCTTAAGATTAATAGTGATAAAAAGACTATTCTGAGTTTCCATCCTGTTTATGATATGTTTAAAACTGATATAAAGTTTAGTTCTAAATATAGTGATAATATTCTTTTCTTTGGTTATATCAGAGAATATAAGGGTTTGATTTATTTAATTAGAGCTATGCCTGATATTATTAAAAAGATTAATGTTAGATTATTGATTGTGGGTGAGTTCTGGGAGAATAACAGTTTTATCAGTAAGTTATTGACTAAGTTCTTGACAGGAAAATCTAGGAATAATAAAAGTTTTTATTTTCATGAGATTAAAAAATTAAATTTAAATAATAATATTGAAGTTATAGATAAGTATGTTCCAGATAATAAGGTTGGCGAATATTTTTCTAAGTCTGATATATTAGTTCTTCCTTATACATCTGCTACCCAGTCAGGTCCTATTCAGGTTGCTTATAATTTTAACACTCCTGTTATTTGTACTGATGTTGGTGGTCTTCCTGAACTTGTTATCAATAATAAGACTGGTTTTGTTGTTCCATCTAAAAACCCTAAAGCTCTTGCTGATGTTATTATTAGATTTTATAAGAATAAGAAGAAAAAAGAATTCTCTGTTAATATTAAGAAATTAAAAGATAAGTATTCTTGGAAACATTATTGTGACATTATTGAGAGTTTATGATTTATTTTGCTGTATGATGTTACTTTATTCTTCCCATTATTCTTGCTATAATATAATGCCTTATCAGCTCTTATTACTAAATCTTCTGTAGTTTCTGCATTATCTGGAAAGCTTGCAACTCCTAAGCTTATTGTTAGATCTTTGTCTGGTTGGCTTTCTTCATTGTAGAATTTATGTTCTGCTACTGCTTTTCTTAATATTTCAGCTTTGTTTACTGCATCTTTTAATTTTGCATTGTGTAATACTACTGCAAATTCCTCTCCACCATATCTTGCCACTATATCTGCTGTCCTTGTATTCACTTTTAATATCTTTCCTAGTTTTATTAACAATTCATCTCCTTTTGGATGTCCATTATTATCATTATATTTCTTGAAATAATCTACATCTATCATTATTAGACTGATACTATAATTTCCTCTTCTTGCATTTTCTATATATTTTTTTAATTCAAAAGCAAAATATCCGTGGTTGTATAATCCAGTTAATTGGTCTCTTATTGCTGCATTGAAGTTTTTCTCATTATCTATTGCTAATTCCAATGATGATTTTATCACTTTTATGAATATATTTATGAATTTTATATGATGAAGATTGAATTTTTTCCTGTCAAACCTGTTTATTGTTATTACTCCAAGTCTCTCTATTGGTATTATCAATGATGATTTTATTCTGTTTATTGTTATGAACTCTCCTCTTCTTGATGGTTCATTCTCTGGTTCTGTATGGAATATTATTTTATTGTTTATGAATGATTGTGCTATTATTGACCCTTTCATTACTCTTCTTCCTATATAGACATTTCTTGTCTCATTGTCTACTCCAGATATTGCAGAACACCTTAGATTTTTATTCTGTAATAGATAGAACTCTAATACTAGATCAGTAAAATGGTCATAGTTTTTTAGGCAGTTTAATGCTTCCTGTGCCATATTATTTGCCATTTTTTGTTTTGTTATTTTTAAAGAACTCTCTAATAGGAATGCAATATCTCTTATATCTAGACTTGAGATGATATCACGCACCTCTTCTTTTATCTGCATATTAGGATTTTAAATTAATAGATTAATAAGTCTTCCTGTAATATTCCAGTTAATATTACTTTAGAAAGTATAATTTATTAAGTGTTAACATATTAGATCTTTATGGAAACGAGATATTTTTCTTTAAGTGAGATACTAGAGATGATAGATGAACCAAATAGAAGTTGTTGTAAAAGATTGTTAAATGATAATAAAGAACTTTTTAACAAAGCTAAAGGCTCTAAATCTAAACATCAAGCATGGGTGGGAGGTTATTTAGATCACGTTACAGAAGTTTGTAATATTGGTATAGTTATCTATAATAATCTAATTAAGTTAAGACATTTGGATTTCTCTATTAAAGATTTTTTATTAGTAGCTTTCTTGCATGATTTAGAAAAACCTTGGAAGGGGATTGTTAACTTAGAAGATTCTTCAGGAATTAAAAATAATCTTGCTATAAAAGATTTTGTAAAATCCAAGATAATAGAATATGGATTCAATCTTAATGATACACATATTAACGCATTAAAATATGCTGAAGGTGAAGGTAATGACTATGATACTTTCGAGAGGGTGCAACTTCCATTAGCAGCTTTTCTTCATATATGTGATGTTTTTAGTGCCAGGATATGGTATGAATTTCCAAATAATGAAGATTCTTGGTATAAAAATAAAAAGACTTAAATATTGTTATTACTAAAAAATAGATAATGGAAAAGGATTTATCTGCAAAGGAAAAGATTCAGTTAGCTGTTCAGACTTATAATAAATTCTCAAAAATCTATGCTGATTATACTTCATCAAAGATTATGCAGTTTCAATTAAATAATTTTATATCTTTGCTTCCTGAAAAAGGTAAGATTTTAGATGCTGGTTCTGGAGCTGGAAGGGATTCTGCTTATTTTAAGGATGAAGGTTTTGATGTTGTCTCTGTTGATTTTTCTGATGGTATGATTGAGGAAGCTAAAAAACTAGATGTTAAGACAGTTAAGGGAAATCTTTTGGAGATGTCATCTAATCAAGAATTTGTTGGTATTTGGTGTATGGCTAGTCTTGCTGATATTCCTAAGTCTGAAGCTCCTAAGTTGATTAAGAATTTTGCGAATGCTCTTAAGAAAGATGGTGTTTTATATATTGCTGTCAAGAAAGGTGATGGTGAAGAGATTATTGAAAAAGAGAGATATGATAATACTCCAAGGTTTTATGCTTTCTACCAGAAAAAAGAACTTAATGATTTATTGATTGCTAATGGTTTTATCATTATTGAATCTACTGAATCAAATGATGAAGAGAATGATTGGGTTGAAGTTTTTGCTAAGAAGGCTTAGTTATTAATATAATTTTAGTTCTTTTATGACTCTGTCTATTTTTTCTTCTTTATCTGGTCCTATTGCTAAACACGTTACTGTTCCACTATCAACAACTGTTCTTCCTGCATCTGTTATTAGTGCAGTTACTAATCCATTATCTTTTGCTATCTGGTTGTATTTTTGTAATTCTTTTAGATCATTTACTTTTAATACTATTTTCGGCATTCCATTATCTCTCCAGTATTTCACTTTTTCTTTATCACTTCTTAATACAGCTTCTACTGCTGCATGCGCTCCTTGACTTACTGCTTTTCCTGTTGGTAATTTTAAATCCTTTCTTAGTATTATTGCCTGTTTCATTAAAAACCCCAAAGATTAGTAGTTTTATTCACTCTTTTTTTGTCTACTTTCTTTAATTTTTCTTTTCGTGTCTTTTCACGATGACATTTTAAACATATTGCTTGTCCATTAGCAACTATAGTTTTTCCACCATCTTCCCATGGTATTATGTGATCATAATCTATATTATCATCTGATAACTCAATTCCACAAATTTTACATTTATTATTTTGTGTTGATTTTAATTCTTTTCGTTGGGTTACGCTAAAAGTCCTTCTAGAGTCTCTATCAACTTTTTTATTAGAATTATAAGGATTAAATCCTGAATTAAATGAGTTATTCATATTCAAATTTTTAGAAATATCAATAACATTTTGTCGTTTTATAGGTTTTTTCTTAGGAAGAACACCAAAAAGATTAAAGTTATCCATTAAGAATTCTAAAGTTATTAGATATTTAAACTTTGCTTATAAACTTTTACAATAATCCTAGATGGTCTAATCCTAGATATCCTGTTAATACCATTGTGTTGTTTGGTTGTTTTAGTTCTTTTCTGAATTGTTCTAATGGTTTTAATACTACTTCTATGTATTCTTTTTCTCCATTTTCTGGTTCTTTTATTTTTACACAGTTTTTAGCTACAAAGCAGTATGTATATCCTGTTACGTATGGTGATCTTGGGAATTTAGCTACAAATTCAAATTCTCCTGTATATCCTGTCTCTTCTAATAATTCTCTTTTTGCTGCTTCTATTGGTTCTTCTTTGTCATCCATTATTCCTGTTGGCAGTTCATCTAATACTTTTTCTACTCCTACTCTGAACTCTCTTGCGATTATTACTTTGTTATCTTTTGTTATTGCTAATATTCCTATGCTGTCTTTTGATTTTCTTACCTCAAATTCTCCTATCTTTCCATCAGGCATCTCAAATTTCTTGATATATATTTTCTGATATCCTTCATATACTGGTTTTTCTTCTATTTTTTTCCATTTATTTAAATCCATAAATTGCTAGAAATAAATTCTATTAATAAAACTTTACTTTCCTATTAATTTTACTTTTCCTGTTAATATTATTGGTAAATATGTTCCCCCACCTGTATGTATCTGTTTATTCCCTATCTCCAGTATATCATTCATTATTTTATAGAAATTTCCAGCAATCATTGTATCTTTTACCGCATATTTCATTTCCCCTTTTTCATAGATATGTCCTTCCATGACTCCTAGACTGAAATCTCCTGTTGTGCTGTCTGCTGTATGTGTCCCTATAAGATTTTTTACATATATTAATTTATCAGCTGAGTTTAGTATTTTTTCTTCTGTTTTCTTTCCTGTCTTCATTAATACATTTGTTGTACTTATTGATGGTATGCTTGCATATGATCTTGATGCACTTGATGTTGATTTAACATTGTCTATGTTTGCATGGTAAGTATCATATAAGAAATTCTTCAATACTCCTTTTTCTACTATTGATGTTTTTCTTGAATTTACTCCCTCATCATCAAATTCTCTTGAGAATATTAAATTTTTAGTTATTGAATCATCTATTATTGTTATATCTTTATGGAATATTTTCTTGTTCAATTTATCCTGTAATATTGATTTTTTTGATTGTATTGATTCTGCATCTATTGCATCTAGAAATATCTCCCCTAATAATTCTGATAATGCTTCTGGATGTAATACTAGATTTATATTAGTAGTTTCTGGAGTATTTTTCTTCTCGCATTCAATTAATCTTTTTACATGCTCTTTTGCTTTTTCTGGTTTTAATAATGTTTTTTCTCTCTCTCCGAATCCTAATGTATTCTCTTTTGATTTCATCAACTCGCTCCAGAATGTATTATTGCAGCTTTTACTTTCTAAGTTTATTCCTTCTGAATTTATTATTTTTCTTGTCCTTGTTGATTTCTCAAATCCTCCGCTGTTTAGTTTTATATCTTTATCAGTATTTTTTACTATTTTTATATAATCTTTGAAATATTTACTCATATATGCTATATCTTTAGTTATTAACTTTTTATCATAAAATATTTTATTAGTTGATTTTATTCTAGCATCATTGAATCTCATAAATTTTTCATCTCTATTGTTTAATTTAGAGATTTTTATTGCTTCATCAACACATTTTTCATAATTTTTTATATCTATTGTACTGCTGAATCCTAATTTTTTATCTATGCATACTCTTATCCCTATTCCATCTACATATCCTTTGCTTAAGAAATCTATATTATCTCTTTGTAATATCATTCTTGTCTTTTCTGAACTCTCATAGAATATCTCATACTCTTTTATCCCTTTTTTCTTGATATATGATTCTATTTTTTCTATCATTCCTGTCCACCTACTCTGGCTTTATCTATTTTTATGTGTGGCGCTCCATCTCCTACTGGCGCATGCTGTCCGTCTTTTCCGCATACTCCCTGTGAAAATTCTAAATCTTTTGCTACTAAACTTATATTCTTTAACGTAGTTAGTATATTCCCTGTCAGTGATACATTTTTTACTAGTTCTTTTAATTCTCCATTCTCTACTCTGTATCCGTATTGTGCATTGAACAAGAACTCTCCTGATGATGGATTTACCTGTCCTCCTGATGATCCTTTTAAGTAATATCCATCTTTTATTTTTTCTAGCATTTCTTTGAAATTTGAATCTCCATTATCAAAATATGTGTTTGTCATTCTTGGTATTGCTCTATGCCCTAAGCTTTCTGCTCTCCCATTTCCTGTTGGTTTCATCTTAAGTAATGATGCTGTCTCTCTTGTATGTAAATACCCCTCTAAGAATCCATTTCTTATCAGATATGTTTTCTGCCCCTCTACTCCTTCATCATCAAATGCTGTCCATCCGTATCCTTCCTCTAAACTTCCATCATCTATTATATTTACTGAAGTGCTTGCTATTAATTTTCCTATTTTTTCATTCATTACTGTTGCTCCCTGTAATACATTATCTGCCTCGCATCCATGTCCTACTGCTTCATGGCTGAATACCCCTCCTAATGCCTGGTCTATTATTACTGGATAATTTCCCCCTTTAGCTAATTTAGATTGTAACATTTTTTCAGCCATTTCCATTGAGTTATTTACTATTCCAGAAGCTTCTTTCTTGAATAATTCATATCCTTGATGTTTTATTTTTGATTTATAGAATTGTTCTAACCTGTTTCCATCTTTTGCATATGCTACTGATACTATTCCTACTACATTATCATTCCATGTTAGTTCTCTTCCCTCTGATGTTGTTATCTTTAGTTTTCTGTTATTATCACTATAATTTACTCTTAATGAATTTATTTTTTTATAATCTTTTCTTAAATCTAATTTCATGACATCTTTTTTCTTATCTTCCAAGTCTATATTTTCTGGATTTATCTTAAATTTTGTTTTTATTGATTTTTTTAACTTCGGCAGTTCATCTATTTTTATTATTTTACTGTTTTTATTAGCTAGTTTTATTGCATTATCTATTAATTGTTTATAATCCTCTTTGTTTGAATAAGCTAATCCCTCTTTATTTTTGTACATTACTCTTGCTGCATACATTAATGCATTTCCTTTTGATAATTCTTTTATCTTATCATTCTCTAATTGTATGCTTGTTTTATTTCCGGAATATTCCTTTAATTCTACATAGTTGCAACCCTTTTTTTCTGCATATTTCAAGAAACTTTCCATTAATATATTCTGGATTTTCGATGTTTATAAAGATTTTTACGGTTTTTTCTACTCAAACTTCTTTAATTCCATTTTTCAGAGTATATCCATGGAAGAAAAATCATTGGATTTGGAAGATGCTTTGAATATCTCTAAAGGTGATAGTATTAAAGTTCGTGATTCCTGGGAAATTAGAAGTTTATCTAAAGTCATTACTAATCCAGTTATTCCAAATAAAGAATATATTGTAAAAAAAGTTAAAGATGCGTATATTAATAATAAAAAAGTTATTATGTTTGAATTAGAGGGTTATACTGCTTACTCTCATTATTGGTTCTCTGCTTATAGAAAAAGATTACCTGACTAATCTTTCTAGTGTATCTCCATAATTTAATGGCAATATATTCATTTTTTTCAATTTATTTTCTACTTCCAGTCTCATATTCTCATCAGTTGAAACGCATAATTCTGGTATGTAAAATAATTCATTACTAGATGTTCTATGATTTCTGCAATAATTAGCAAAATTTGCAACACACCTCTCTAATATCCCTCCTATAAAATAAACATCTCTATAATTACTTAATAAATCTCCAAATTTTTCTTTGCTAGCATAAAAAGCTTTAACTTGTTCCCACTGCTCGTCATTAATACCTTCAGGTCTATTATCAGGTCTAGGATATCCAGTAGGTGGAATAGCTTCTCTAATTAACCTATCATCAAAGATAAATTTATAATTATCATCAAATGTAAACACAGCAGATTCAAAAAATTCACTTCTCTCAAATAAAGCAACTACTTTATGTTCTCTATCTAGAAATTGATTTACTAACAATCCTATATCTCTATCTCTTATAGAAGATTTATCAGTCTTACTGATACCAACAAAACCATCACTATCTTGTTTATAAGTATAAGGGTGTACAACAAATAATATATCTCTCATAAAGTATAGATTTCAGAAATATTTAAAAGCATATCTAGATAGTTAATGTCTTCCAGTTTTCTTTGTAATTCTTGAATTGGTTATCAAATTCTTCTTTAGAAGTCAATGGTATTTTAAGCATCTCGAAATGTTTTTTTAATTCTTCTAAGACTTTTGTTTTATCTTCTTCTGTACTCATTTTTTCTAATTCTATGATATACCCATATCCTCTTGTATAGTCTATTGATACTACTATATCATCCCATTTGTAATTATGTCTTGTTCTGAACCATTTTATATTGACATTTATTCCTATGCTTGTAAACATTTTTTCTAGTTTTTCAAAATCTTCTTTTTCAAATTTTATCTCTATTTCTTCTCTCTGTTCATCATGCATTTTTCCTTTTTTCATCCATATTTTAGAAAAATAATTATTTTTCTGTATTCTTAGGTCTTCTTTTGTATCAAAGTAATATGTTTCTTGGTAATCTTCATTTATGAATTCTGCATTTTTCTTAAAGAATTCTATTAATTCATTATATTTTTCTTTTGAAATAAAACTTCTTATCTCTACTTCTATATTATTCATGTTATCTCAAATAATTTTGAGTAATACATTATTTATATTATTATTCGTTTTCTGAAGATAGTTTTAAATAAAGGATAGATTAGGGTTTATTATGCCTAAAAATAGATATGATAAGATAATTTTTCATGGCAGTAAGATACCTATTATAGTTTTTCACGGTACTACCGAGAGATTTGTTGATAGATACATACAGGGTGACGGTTCTTACAGACCTGCTTTTGGTTATGATATTGATGCAGTAGATAGTAATGTAAGATTTGCATATCCTAAGCTTTATGACAGAAGTATGGGTCCTAAGGCTGTTATAGTTATCAATACTGAAAAAGCTTTTTTAGGACTTAGAAAACATCTTGGTGGTTCTCATGTTAAATTTAACTTCTTACCCCATGATTCTTTTAGGGTTATAAGAGAAAGTGATTGTAATTTTGGTGAATATGGTGATCCATACTCTTCTAGAGACTATAATAAGAGGGTAAAGGAGTTAGAAGAGGAATTATTAAAGGATGATGAGATTATTATTCTAAGTAAGCAGGATATTGTTAATAATGCTGAAGATGCGATTCAAAAAATAAATAGGGTTATAGTAAGTTTATTGGAGAACTTAAAATGTAAAGGATATAAAATTGAAATTTCTGATAATGTTTATTTTAATGAAGAAGCCGATAATAGAACATATACTGATAATAAAGGCATAATAATATTATTGTTAAAAGTTACTAGGGGAATATTGTTTAAAGATACAGTTTTAGAAGTAAGTTTTAAGTTGCCTTTTACAGCTGTTCCTGTAAGGACATTTAAGAAAGATAAAAAATTTAGAGCAAATTTAGTTTATTCATTTATAGAGGTTATATTGAATACTGGTGAAAAGGATAAAGAAAAAAAATTGTATGAAATATTTTTAGATAAAAAAGGAATAACAACAAGAAATATTTTTGGTTGGATTGGCGGGCTTCAAAGTGGACTAAGGACAGAATTCAGTAAAGTAACAATAAAGATGTATAATCATATTAGGATTTAACCAACAATAAACCTTATAAATTCTTTAAAGACGTTATTTTTATGTTCAGAACTCATACTTGCGGGAAGTTAACAGTAAAAAAATTAGTTAATGGAATGATTAACCTCAGAAATAAAGGATTAAGTTATTCAAATATAGCAAAAGAGTTAAAAATAGGAACAAGTACTGTTTGGAATCATTTAAACAAATATGGAAGTAAAAATGTTTGAAACAAGCTATAGAACACATACATGTGGACAACTTATAAGTAAGGATATTAAAAAAGATGTAAAAATATGTGGATGGGTTGCGTCGCAACGTAATCACGGCGGAATTATCTTTATTGATCTAAGAGACAAATACGGTTTTACTCAAGTAGTCTTAGATCCAATTAAAATTCCAGAAGCAGATAAACTAAGAAGGGAATGGTGTATTCAAATAGAAGGAAAAGTAAGATTACGTCCAACAGGAATGGAGAATAAAACTCTAATTACAGGAGAAATAGAAGTTGATGCTGCAAAATTAGAGATAATAAGTGAATCTGAAGTTCCACCATTTGAAATTGATGATAAAACTGAAGCAAATGAAGAATTAAGATTAAAATATAGATATTTAGATTTAAGAAGACCAATAATGCAACAAAATTTGTTATTAAGACATAAAGTTGCTCAGGCAGCAAGAGAATATTTATCTTCTCAAGCCTTTACTGAGATAGAAACACCAATCTTAGTAAAACCAACTCCTGAAGGAGCACGTGATTATTTAGTCCCAAGCAGAATAAATCCTGGAAAATTTTACGCTTTACCTCAAAGTCCACAATTATATAAACAGATTCTTATGGTTGGAGGATGTGATAGATATTTTCAACTAGCTCGTTGTTTAAGAGATGAAGATCTAAGAGCAGACAGACAGCCAGAACATACGCAAATTGATATAGAAATGAGTTTTGCTAATGAAGAAGATATTTTTAAAGTAGTTGAAGGTTTAATGGAAGCTGTTTTCAAAACAAGGGATATAAAAATAAAAAAACCATTTGTTAGAATAACATATAATGAAGCAATGTCAAAATATGGTAGCGATAAACCTGATTTAAGATTTGGATTAGAACTTATTGATGTTTCAGATATTGTAAAAAACTCAAATTTTGATGTCTTTAAATCAATAATTAATGATAAAGGTGTTGTTAAATGCCTAAATGCAACAGAGTGTGGAAAGTTCTCAAGAACGGAGATAGATGAATTAATAGAATTAGCAAAAAGACATCACGCTAAAGGTATGGCATGGGCTAGGGTAGAAAAAGGTAAGTTAGAAAGTTCAATAACAAAATATATAGATGATAATATACAGAAGGAATTAATAAAAACAACAAAAGCAAAAGACGGCGATCTGTTGTTATTTATAGCTGATAAATTCAAAACTGTTTGCACTTCTTTAGGTCAAGTTAGATTAAATATTGCTAATAAATTAAATATAATTCCAAAAAATGAATATAAATTCTGTTGGATAACTGATTTCCCATTATTTTCTTGGAATGATGAAGACCAAAAATTTGAACCAGAACATCACCCATTTTGTATGCCAAAAAAAGAACATATTAAATTATTAGATACAGATCCAGGAAAAGTTTATGCAACCCTTTATGATCTAGTTTTAAATGGAGTTGAATTATGTTCTGGAAGTTTACGTATACATAAACCAGATATACAAAAAAAGATATTCTCAATAATTGGATTAAGCGAAAAAGAGGCAGAGAAAAAATTCGGATTTTTATTAGAGGCTTATAAATATGCTGGTCCACCTCATGGTGGAGTAGGAATTGGTGTAGATAGATTAGTAGGTTTATTAATAGGGTTGGTTGATATTCGTGAAGTTATTGCTTTCCCAAAAAACAAGTCTGCTGAATGTCCAATGGATGGCTCTCCTGGGGATATAGACGAAAAACAAATTAAAGAACTGCATATAAAATTAGATGTTGTTAAAAAGTAAATTCATATTGTTCTTTTTTAGTTTCTCTTTCTACTTTAAAATAAGGATATTTTCTTTCTAATGATTCTATATGTCTTGTATAAATTTCAGGTTCATAGGATATACTTCTTTCATGTTCATCTACTAAGAGATCTAATATTCTCAATACTTTATATTGTTCTTCTCTATCACCAAATATTAATTTTCTATTACTAAAGTATTTTAAGCACCTTTCTAATGTCCAGACAACATTTTTAGGTGAAACAAAATAGATTATTCCATCATCTTCTTCATCATAAGTTTTCCACTTTCCAAATCTAGGATTCATTAAATGACCATTAAAATCATCTGTATCATCATTCAAAATGCCTGGTAAATTAGTTTTAAATACAATTTGCATAGTATCAGATTTTTCTTCCTGTAAATATTCCTAGTACATAGCTTAATGCCTGGTTTGCTTTTAATGGTTTATTTAGTTCTGGTGTTAACCTAAAACTATAATCTAGATCATCTCTTACTTCCTGGCTTAATCCATATGTATCATTTCCAAATACTAGCATTATTTTTTCTTCATCATTTTTATCTAAGAATTCTACTAGTTCTTTTTCATTCTGTGTTGCATGTTTTGTGAATCCTACTTTTATATAATCTTTTGATAAGTAGGGTATGTATTTTATTATCATTTCTTCATATACTATCCCCTTTGTTATCTCTTTTGCCTTTCTTAATGCATTTTCTACCTCATTTTGTTTTTTTGTTATTATGTATAATGGCATCTTGAATATCCAGCATAGTCTTAGGAAGTCACTTATCTCTTCTGTTAATCTTGGCTCTTCTAATACTACATACAGGTTCTTGTATTCTATTTCTATTGGTTTTGTTTTTTCCATGTTTTGTTTTTCATTATAACATATTCTGTAGTATCTTTTAAGATTTTCTTTTTTAAATTCTACATATAATATTACTTCAGGGTTCTCATCTACAACTAATCCTTCATGTTTTAAGTATGGATTTATCTGTTTATAGACTGATTTTGCGGATATCGGCATTTTATCATAAAACTTTGTCTCTATTATATAACTTTTATAATTTTTTACTGTTCTTAATGCATCTGTTTTTAGTTTTTTAAAATCTAGTTCTTTCCACTCTGTGTTTATTATATAATATTTCTTTACCTCTTGTAATTGTTTTAGTTCTTCAGTTATATTATCATTAGTTTCTATCACTAATCTTCCTTGTTCTTCTGTAAAATTATTTACTTTATTTTTTAGTTTATTTTTTAATATATTTATATCAAATTCAAACTTATTTAATATTATTAAGTATTTCATTATTATATTGTTCAAATATTAATTTAAAAGCTTATTCATACCTTAATGCTTCTACTGCCTGCATCTTGCTTCCTCTGTATGCTGGTAATATTCCAGATATTAATCCTACTATGAAACTGAATAATAATGTCCCTAATATTAGATTTACACTAACACTTATCCTTACTAGTTCATATCCTAGTTCTGATAATAAGAATCCTATTCCATATGATACTATAACCCCTATTGTTATTCCTATTATCCCTCCAACTAATCCAATAAGTCCTGCTTCAAATAAGAATAATAATAGTATATCTTTTCTTCTTGCTCCTACTGCTTTCATTACTCCTATCTCTCTTGTTCTCTCTAATACAGATGTATACATGGAATTCATTATTCCTACTGCTCCTACTATTAATGATATTCCAGCTATTGCTGTTAAGAATACTGATATTGCTCCTAGTATGTCTTGTATGTAGCTTACTAGTTGTGCTGGCGTAAACACCTTATATGCATCTTTATTTTTTAATACTCTTAATAGTTCTTTGTCTATGTCTTTTGCTGCTTCATCTATGTTTATCCCATCTTTTATCTGCACTATGAATACATTTACTATATCTGAATTCCCGAACATCTCTCTTGAAGTCTCTAATGGCATGTAAACATTGCTGTCTACATCTGTTCCTGTTTTCTCGAATATTCCTATCACTCTGAATCTTCTTCCATTTATATCTAAACTATTCTTTACTCTTATTTTTTTATTATAAATTGTATTTGCTATATTGTGTCCTATTATTATTGAATCTTTATCACCTGGAGTGAAGAACCTTCCTGATTCTAGTTTTACATCTGTATCAACAAATCCTTTTTCTGATAGTTTTGTTTCATACCCAAATACACTTACTAATGCTCCCTCATTGTCAAAGCTCATTATTGCATCATTTATTATTACTGGATTTACATAATCTACCCCTCTTACTCTCTCTATATGTTGTTGTAAATTTTTATCTAATCCAAATGCTGCATTTGGTGGCCCATGTAAATCTCCAGCCACTATTCTTATTGATTTTATTCCTATCTTATTGAATTGATAGCTTATTGCATTCTGCATTCCCTGTCCTAATGATATTAGTATTATGATTAATGCTACTCCGATTATTATTCCTAATGTTGTCAAGAATGATCTCAATTTTTTATTCCTAAAATTACTTTCTATTAATCTGTAATAATCTTTTATTATCTTCATCCTCTTAATGCCTCCACTGGCTCTAGTTTTGATGCTCTTTTTGCTGGTAGATATCCTGAAAACATTGCAAATATTACTGAGAATAATACACATGATATCATTACTGGATAATCTATCTGTATTTTTAGGAATGAGAATCCTGATGTTGCCGCAACATTCCCTACTAGTATAGCTAGTGTAACACCAATTATTACTCCAAGCAATCCTCCTATTAACCCTATTATTCCTGCTTCTATCAAGAAAACTTTTAGTATATCATTTTTTTTTGCACCTACAGATTTCATTACTCCTATATCTCTTGTTCTCTCTAATACAGATGTATACATGGAATTCATTATTCCTACTGCACCCACTATTAATGATACTGCTGCTATGCTTACTAGTACTAGTTGTATTATCAATAAGACATTGTTTAGTTGTCCTAGTAATTGTTCTGGTGTTGTTACCTCAAAGCTTAACTGGTTTTTCTTTGATGCTGATAGTTTTTCTCCTTTTGATTTTAATAATGTATTTTCAACTTTTTTTGCTGCCTGTGAGATATCTACTCCGGGTTTTACTACTAGTTCTATCATTGATAGTTGTGTTGGCTTGTTGAATGCCTCTCTTGCTGTATCTATTGGTACATATATTCTATTATCATCTTCTGGATTTCCGAATTCTTTCAGTATCCCTATAACCCTGAATTTTTTTCCCTCTATTATTATATTATCATTTATTCTTACATCTTTCTTGAACACATCATCCTCTACTCTTCTCCCTATTATTGCTGCATAGTCATCATTATCACTGAATAATCTTCCTTTCTCTACATTGAAGTCCAGATCTTTCCATCTCTCTTCTAACTGGTCTGTTGGTGTTGCGAGTATTCCTATCTTTTTTACTTCATTATTGAATTCAACACTTGAGCTTTGCATTAGATATGGCGTGACCCATTTGAATTCACTTAGTCTTTCTAATGTCTCACCATCTTTTTTCTCCAATCCTTGTGTTGGGACGAATCCAGCATTGGTTTTGGGGAATACATATAATCTTGTTGCTCCTATTTTGCTGAATTGTTCTTCTATTGAGTTTTTTAGGCTTGATGATATTGTTATCAATGCTACTATTGACATTATTGCTATTATTATTCCTAATATTGTCAAGCTTGACCTTAGCTTTCTGTGTGATAAACTTTTTAAAGAAATTAAAAAATAATGTTTAATCATTGTTTCTTTGCAAATTCTTTGAATGTTTTCCAGTTCTTTTTGATATTTGTTGGTGTAAACTGTTTGAAGAATTTTATTATCATTCCAAAGATTGTTGAGAATGCATATTTTATTCCATCTCCAAGACTTCTTGTTTTTACCCATCCTATTATTATCACTACAACTAATAAGATTAATATGAAAGTGAATATCTGCCCGTTCTTTTCTGTTGTTGTTAATCCGTATTTGTTTATCAGGACTTTATCATATACCGGCAATGTTAATCCTCTTATCTCTGAATAATCATTATTGAATGTATCTTTGTATTCTATCTGCACTTTTAATTCTCCAGGACTTTTTACATAGACATTGAATTCTGCTGTCTCGAAATCATCTGGTTTTAAGTTTCCTACATATACTCTTGATTTTGATATTACATCATAATTATCAGTTGTTAATAATGTCAGGCTTGTAAATTTCATATCTGTTGGTCCTATGTTTGATAAGCTTAATACTACTTTACCGCTTTTTCCTTTCTGATATACAGTGCTGTCTTCTAGATCTAATTGGTATTTTGGTTTAGCTCCTACTACTATTCCTATAACCTCATTCTTTGTGAATTTGACTCCTGTTGAATCATAATAAATTAAGCTCAATGGAACTCTGTAGACATTTGAAGCTGCATCTGGAAATACTATAAGATCGAATGTTACTGATGCTGAAGCTCCGGGATTTATTGTTTTTATTGTCTGTTCTGTTCCTGTCTGTACTGGTGCAAATGGTAATGTTGTATTGCTTAGATCAAGTTTTAGTACTACATCCTCTAATGATGATAGTTCTGTGTTCCTGAAGTTTACTGTGACCTGTGCCCTATCTCCAGGACTTACTGTTTCTGGATTTACACTAAAGCCTAGTCCTGATATTGACCCTCTTTTTGTTATTACTGGTACTGAGAATGGCTCACTTGTAAATGATCCTAGTGCAGGTGAATAAAATTGTACTGATATTATATAATCTCCTGTCTGTGCATTCTCATTTGATGTGAATTTAAAACTGAATGGTAATGTCTCTCCAGGTTGTATTGACGGTATATCGACATCTGTCTGTATTGGTTCCAATGGGAATTTTGTTACTAGTTTTATATTAGAATTTGGTATTGTCTCTTTTCTTAGGTTTGTTATCTCAAATGATACCTCTGTTTCTGATCCTAAGCTTACTGGTGATGGATCAAATTTTATGAGATCTATTTTTAGATCCTCTCCTTTTGAGATTACTGTTACTCTTGCTTCTACTAGGCTTACTAATAATAATGTCATTAGTATTATACTTATTATAAAAATTTTTTTCATTTTTCCACTCTCCCATCTCTTATTTTTATCACTCTGTGAGCATGTGATGATACTATTTTCTCATGTGTTACTAATACTATTGTCTTTTTCTCTTTTTTATTTAATTCTCCTAGCATGTTCATTATTAATTCTCCGTTTTTTGTATCTAAGTTTCCTGTTGGTTCATCTGCTAGTATTACTTCTGGATCATTTATCAATGCTCTTGCTATTGCTACTCTCTGACGTTCTCCACCACTTAATTGATTTGGTTTGTGTCCCATTCTATGTCCTAATCCTACTTTTATTAATAATTCTTTTGCTTTATGTATGCTATCTTTGTTTAAATTTCCTTGAAAGATTAGTGGTAATGTTACATTGTCTAGTGTTGTTATGCTTGGCATTAAATTAAAAGTTTGGAATACAAATCCTATTTTCTTTCCTCTTATCTGTGCTAATTCATTTTCTGTTAATTTTGATATATCATATCCGTCTAATAATATTTTTCCTTTTGTTGGTAAATCTAAGCATCCTATCATATTGAATGTTGTTGATTTTCCTGATCCTGATGGTCCCTGTACTGCTACGAATTCTCCTTTGTTTATCTGTAATGTTAATCCCCTTAATGCTTCTACTTTTGATTCTCCCATTTCATAGACTTTCCAGACATCTTTTAGTTCTATAACAGAATTTTTCATTGAATGTATAGTATAATTATTGATTTATAAGTATATCGGTCATACGATAGGATGCTATAGTAACAGTAGTTCCAAAGTGGAAAACTACTACTTTATTTTAAGCCACAGATTTATAACAATAAGGAATGATATAAAGACTTATTAACTAATTTAATTTCTATAAAAATATGCAAGAACCTGACTATTTTGTTATTGATATTGAAACTTGTCCTATAGTTTTAGATAATTATGAATCACTTGATGAAGAATCACGTATTAAGTTAATCAATCCAATAGACTCTAAAATTATTGCATTAGGATTAAAGTATGGTGATAGTAATCAGATATTTATGGGAGAGAATGAAAAAGAGATACTGGAAGATTTCTGGGAAGCATGGAGAGAAATAAAAGGAGAAAATAATATGATAAAAGTTGTAGGATTTAACACAACAAGCTTTGATATACCCTTTATAGTAACAAGAAGTTTCATACACAAAGTACAAATATTTCCGTTCACAATAAAAAGCCTGGTAGATCTGAGAGAAAAGATAACAGCATACAGAAGTGGAAATACAAGAGGAAAACTAAAAGAATACGCTAAGATAATAGGATTGCCAATAAAAGATGTTGATGGAAGTGATATAGCAAGATTATGCATAGAAAAAAAGTATGATATCATAAAGGAATACTTAATCAATGATTTAATAATAACTGATGAATTATACAAGAGAGCAAAAGAAACAAACATAACCTTTATAGAAAGATGGTAGAAAATATGAAGATAATTAGCTAAAAAAGAACTAGAAAACAATAACGACACAGATTTTTAAAGAAATTCACTTTCCACTTTTGGTCTTTCGGATGTACTGTTCAAAAGAAAACTCTTATAAATAATTTTCAGTTCTTTTTTATTAGATGCGGAGATTCCGGAGCGGCCAAACGGAATAGACTCAAGAAGTAATTTAGTATAATTGAGATATCTATTGGCTTAGTGCCTTCGCAGGTTCGAATCCTGTTCTCCGCATTCATATTCTAACAGTATGCGTTGACGTGTGATAGAGGTTAAATATATTATTTCCAATTAAATTCATTATTCACAAAATCTAGTTCAACTGTTTTACAAAAATTAGTTGGTGAAACATTTACATATGTGGAAGAAGAATAATAATTGACACTACTATTATCATTTAATTTAACTCGTAAACTATAATTTTGTGGTACTACATTGCTTAGATATATATCAGTTTCACAACAACCTTTACTTACACCTCTTCTCTCTTCAGGATAGTAAATACTCATTCCTACTGGTATATCTGAGCTTATAGAAATATCATTAGATGGCCATAATAAAAATTTACCTATATTCACTTGCGTTGAATTAACTGTATATAAAATAGGTTCTGGAATAAGATCAAATTGGTTTACTGAAATATAAAGTTCATTTGGTATGTAATTTGTTAAAAATTCATTAGTAGTGTGTCTCCTTATTGCAATACCACCATCGCTTTGATAGCAATCTGCATTGTGAAATATTGACATGCCTGTTGATTCATTTATCTCTGTTACATTAATTGTGATTGAAAAAGAACCATTAGAGTTGCTATAAAATGCACCCTTATTTTCTGATGGGCTTTTGACTAGTATCATTTTAACATTAGATAGTGGATTGCCTGTAAACCTATCAAAAAATTGACCATTAATTGTTAATGTTGATGATTGATTTATACAGGCACCATCTTGACATAAATAATTATCTTGGCATGTAAAAATCTCTGATTTTGTCAATTCGCCACAATAGTATTCTATTAATGTATTGTTACTCAAACAATAATCAGTATAAGTGTTAGAATAATTAGTTTGGGAGTAAACATTCCAAGTATTTCCTTTTTGATAATATTTATTGCCATCATCAGTATCTATACAAGTAAACCCTGTCTGATTTCCTTCTGTTTGATTTTGGTTGCTATCCAATGGACAAGCACCCTGTCTATCCCCATGTTCTTGGTGTGCAGGCCATGCTGATATTCCAATAGTTATCTGTTGTGGATTATTTTCGTTTCCAGGAGGAATATGACAAATACTGATCTGTTGCTCTCTATTCTCTCCATTATTAGATCCTCCAGAGTTCCCTCCCCCTGAGGATCCACCTCCACCACCACCTGATGAAGGACTTGAAGAACTAGAACTTCCTCCCCCTGAGGATCCACCTCCACTACTAGATTGAGTATAAGTAGTTATATGTGGCGTGCTCTGTACTGTGTTATTGTTTAATAAATTAGTTGTTGATAAATCTAATTTCGGGATCTGTTTTTTTATATCTTGTAAATCATTAGAAGAGTAAGAATTTACTATTGTAGCATCAGTATTAAGTTTTTGGACTTTAGAACAGGCTGTAAGAAGAAGTATTATTATAAGATAATAATATATTTTCATACTTATTTAATAGATATATATTAGTTTATAAGTTCTTCTAAAAATGAGAGTATTATTCATGTTCTACGCATTCATAATTTATAGAGATTATTATACAACTTGTATGGTGTTTTGGTATTATCATTGTCTCAATGCCTATTGCTATTTTGTTATTTAATAGATACACTCCAAAATAAGTCTAAAGATAAATATTTATACCATTTATATTAATAAATTACTTATGAAAAGGGGTTTAGTAAGTATCATAATAATTACTTCTCTTATTTTAGCCTCAGTTTCTTTTATTAACCAAAATAATATTTTAGATGTTACTGGAATGTTTATTGATGATGGTTTATCTTTTAAGTCTGAAAGGATTTTTAATGGTTTATCTTATAAAAAGACACATGTTACTCAATTAACCTCCAATAAATTTAATGATAATATTTTTTATCAGGAGCCTAATCACTTCAGTCCAGATAGTTCTAAATATTTATTCATGTCTAAAAGGATTGATGGAAAGAACAGGATTTATGTTATGGATATGGTTGATGGTAATATCAATCTGATTTCTAAGAATGCTTTTTGGGGCTGGTCTCCTTCGTGGTCTGATGATAATAAAATTATCTACACTACTTTAGGAAAAATTCATTTTGTTGATGTTAATAAAAGTTTCAATGAAGATATTGTTAATATCCAGACAGGCAATGTTATATCTTTTATCCGTTCTGATCCTTCAGGTTCTAGGATTATTTTTGTTGAAGAAGAACATGTGAAAACTGATCATCATAAATCACTATCTATAATAAACTTTGATGGTGAGGATTACAGGAGATTATTTTTTACTAATGAGAAGAATATTTTCTATATTGACCATCCTGTATGGATTAATGATGATGAAGTTTTATTTTTAACAAGAGGTTTCAATAGAAATTTCAGTAATGATTTTAACAAGCCTTTTATTATAAATGTTAACAATAATAAAATTAGGAGAATTCCTGTTGAGTGTTCTCATTATGATGTTAATCCTAAGGGTGATAAGATTTTATGTGCTACTGAAGGCTATATTATTGATTTGTATGGTAATATATTAAAAAATTTCAAGCCATATCAGGGTCATGGTGCTTGGCATCCTGATGGTAATACTTTCTTGATTACAGTTCATCCTGGTTATATTTCTAAAGACTCTGTATATCAAAATAAGATTATTATAATGGATTTTAATTCAGATAAGAGAGATATTCTTGTTAATCATTTTAATAGTTATAATTCTTCAGCTCACTCTCAGCCTAATGCTCAGTTCTCTAGGGATGGCAAATATATTATTTATGAGTCAGATTATTTAGGTAAGAAGAATACTGATTTATTTTTAGTAGAAACTGGTTTATAATTACTTTTTTTTACTATAGTTAATTTATCTATATATTAATGAAAAGTTTTTAAAACATCAAATAATCTATTTTTTCATGATATTCCCTAAAGTTTTGGTTGGCGGTCCAGTTTCTAAGAATCATGAATATTCTACTGATAAGTTTATTAAATGCTTAAAAGAGTTGGATTATCCTAATTTTGATATTTTATTGATTGACAATTCAGATTCTGATGAATTTTTTAATAAATATAAAGATAAAGTTAATATGATTCGTGATGGTTCTCAATTTTCTAGTATTAAGAAGCGTATGGTCTATTGTCGTAATCTTATGAGAGAAAAAGTTTTGAAAGAAAATTATGATTATTTTTTTGATGTTGATCAGGATGTTCTTTTGCCAAAAGATGCTTTAAAAAAATTGGTCTCTGATAATAAGGAAGTTATTACTGGTATTTATTATAGTTATTTTTCACATAATGGTGTTGAGAAAAAACTTCCTGTTCTTTATGGTTATTTTTCTAAAGATCAACAGCAGGAGATTTTGAATAATGTTGATCTGATTAAGGCTAGGAATCATCAATTTTATAATACTCTTGTTAAGGAAAATTTTAATTTTTCTGGTATTCGCAGACAATTGACTGAAGAAGAAGTTGATAATGATGACTTAATTGAGATCAAGATGTGTGGTACTGGTTGTCTTCTTGTTCATCGTTCAGTTTTAGAAAAATTAGAATTTAGGGAAAATTTAGATGGTGGTTTTGATGATGTTATTTTCTGTAAGGATATTATTGAAAAACTTAATTTAAAAATTTATTCTAACAACTCTGTTAAGTGTGGTCATTTAGTCCGTGAAAGACCTTGGCATTGGGCTCGTGATGGTATTGAACATAAGATTGGTGAAAAGAGGAATTAGTTAGTCTTATAAAACTTTATTCTTGATTAATTTTATGATAAATAAGATTATTACTGATCCTGATGGAGATGTTCATTATTATAAGAAGGGAGACTTTCATTCACATCTTGGCACTATTAAAGAATCAGATATTAAGCCAGGCATTGTTAAGTCTCATCTTAATAAGGATTTTATAGTTTTTAATTCCTCTTTTATTGATGATATTCATGAGATTAAGAGAGGTCCTGCTATAGCACATTACAAGGATATCGGCTTGATAATTACTACTACAGGTTTAGGTGTTGGTTCTATGGTTGTTGATGCTGGTTCTGGTTGTGGTAATACTGCTTCTTATTTTTCTCGTATAGGGTGTAATGTTACTTCTTATGAACTTAAACCTGATTTTTTTAATCTTGCTAAATCTAATATTGAAAATTTGAATCTTAAAGTTAATATTAAGAATCAGGATATTTATTCTGGCATTGATGAAAAAGATTTGGATTTGATTCACTTAGATTTATTAGAACCCTGGAAAGTTATCCCTCATGCTAAAGATTCTTTAAAATCTGGAGGTTTTGTTGTATGTTATCTTCCTACTATTACTCAGGTTATGGAATTTGTTAAACATTTGGATAATAGTTTTTATTTATGGAAAGTCTCTGAAGTTCTTGAAAGAGAATGGACTGTTGATAATTTAAAAGTAAGACCTAAGAATCAAATGTTAGGACATACTGTTTTCTTGGTTTTTGTTAGGAAGATTTAAATAATAATATAAAAGAGATTATTTGTGGGTATTGAAGAGAATTGTGATGATGAAAATTTTGAATCAGATATATTATATAGACTATTTTTTAGATTATCAGTTTTTAAAGAAGAAATGAAACTTTCTAGATATGAAACTGTTTTCACTAAATATAATGCTCAAAGATTAAGAGAATTAGCTAATGAATGTTGTACATATAAAGAATAAAAAATTAATAAGAAATTCCAGCATTTACTGAACTATCAACTTCTATATCATTATTGATATTTACAGAATTATTGCTTTTAGCATTTGCTGAATTCTCATTTTTTCTTTCTTCACTTCTCCCTATTCCTAATTTTAATCCTCCTAAAGCATCAATATCTAATTTAGCATCTTTTGCTATTCCTAATCCTATTCCTACGTTTCCTTTCTCATCAGTTCCTACTTTGACATTTGTCTTTACTTTTCCAGCTTTTACTTCTACTTTATTATCACTTTTTATTTCAACTTCTGCATCCTCTCTTGTTTCTAGTTGTATTACAGGAGCTAGTATGTACTGTCCGTTTCCTGTTATATGTAATGATTCGTCTAATATGAAATCAAAGACTGCAGTAGATGTTGTATTTGATTTTACTGTTAATTCTCCATTTATCTTAAGTTCTCCTGATGGTAATTTAGCTTCATGTTCTCCTTTGTCATCTACTACAACAACGTTTGAAATATCTAATCTTAATTGGTTGTACTCTCCATCCTTAAGTTCTGCATCTGCTAATAGTGCTTGTGTTCCTTCTGCTTTTAATTTTAATAAATCATATTCCTGAGGTGTTGTTGTTACATCTACCCATCCCTCTGTCTCGCTATGTACTTTCACACTGTCTACTTTTATTTTCACACTTGTTACAGCTCCCATATCTGCTGCTGCATCTGTTATTGTGAAAACAACTCTTCCTTTATCTTGTGAAGTTTGGCTATTATCAACATTTGTTGTGCATCCAATTATTAGTATTATTAAAACTAGACTTAAAAATATATTTTTCATAATTAATCACTCTCCATAGGTAATATGGCTAAGTGTAGATTTAAGATTTAAATATTGACTATATATAATATAAAGTTTTTAAAATAAAAAATAAAAAATAAATTAAGAATTCTGTAAGTATAAGTTATTATATTATTACTCTGAAGAATCTTTTTTCTTCATGTAGCAATCTTTACAATATACTGGTCTTCCTTCTTTTGGCTTGAAAGGTACTTTTGTCTGAGTTCCGCATTCGCTACATGTAGCATCGTGCATCTCTCTAGGACCTCTATCAAAACTACGGCCACCGCCACCATTTGATCTTCCGCTTCCGCCTTCTCTAAATCCCATTCTACTCTTACCTCCTAGTAAGTTTATATCTAAATTATGATTATATTAAGACTTTATAAAGATTATGTAGCTCATTTTAGTAGTAATTCTGCTGTTTTTGAAAGATTTATTCTATTTCAACAATTTCTAGATCTTCAACATTTAATGAAGAATTGTATAACACATGAGGCACAAACTGAAATAATAATGGTTTCTTTCCATTGTGGAATGAGAATTTATAGTATTCTTTTGCTTTTATAGGTAATTCTCTATAAGTATCCAATTTTTCTATAGAATATTTTTCAAAATCTTTGTCTGTAAACTCTTTTGATTCATAGGAATATATTACAGCCTTATTTTTATCTAATTTTTTCGGATCAATTTTATACCATTTTGTTTTTCCTTGTATTTTAGATCCAGCCTCTCTTAATGCTGAATAAATATTTGAAGGGTTAACAATAGAAAAATGTAGAACTTCACCCCATAAACAATTTAATATTGGTATCTTATCTTTAAGTATATGTTCTCTTCCTTTATATTTTGATAATTCTTCATTATATAATTTAGGATAATGCTCTTTAAGTTGATTTAACGGATAAAGTATTTTTCCATGTAATTTTTCAGGCACTCTGTGATATAAATAGGTCATTTTTATTAAATACTCATACAAAAACCTTAATAAACATATCTTCTATAAATTATTTCATGGATGATAAGAAGTATGTTGTTGATACATCAGTTGTTGTTGAAAGAGCAGTTACTAAACTTTTTAAGAATAAAAAAATCTCTGGTAATATTATTGTTCCTCGTGCTGTTCTTGCTGAACTTGAACATCAGGCTAATACTGGTCAGGAAATTGGTTTTCTTGGTTTAGAAGAACTTCAGGCTTTACAGAAACTTCATTCAGAAGAAAAAATTAAATTATCTTTTGCAGGTGATCGTCCTAATCTTTACCAGAAAGCTTATGCTAAGGATGGTGGTGAAGTTGATGCTTTAATTCGTGATATTGCTTATAATGAATCTGCTGTTTTAGTTACTGCTGATAAAGTTCAGTCTGAATCTGCTAAAGCTTTAGGTATTGAAGTTCAGTATTATCATAGGCAGGAGATGAAAGATAAGTTAGGTATTGAAGAATTCTTTGATTCTGAGACTATGTCAATCCATATTAAGGAAGATTGTTTAGTTAAAGCTAAGAAGGGTAAGCCTGGTGAATGGAGACTTGATGACGTTTCTCCTAAAGTATTATCTCAATTAGATGTGCAGTTTTTAACTAAAGAGATAGTTGAAAGATCTAGGATTGAACCTAATGCTTTTATTGAAATTTCTAGAGAGGGTTCTACTATTGTTCAATATAAGGATTATAGGATTGTTATTGCTAAACCCCCTGTCTCTGATGGTTGGGAGATTACTGCTGTAAAACCTATTAAAGTCTTGAAGATTGAAGATTATAATCTGCCTGAAAAGATTGCTGAGAGAGTTAAATCTAAAGCTCGTGGTGTTATTATTGCTGGAACTACAGGATCTGGTAAAAGTACATTCGCACAATCTCTAGCTGAATATTATGCTTCCCATAATTTTATCACTAAGACAGTTGAATCTCCTCGTAGTCTTATTTTATCTAAAGAGATTACTCAATACAGTAAAAATTTAGCTTCTTCTGATGAGATTCATGATATTCTTTTCTTATCAAGACCTGACTATATTATTTTTGATGAGATGCGTAATACTCCTGATTTTGAATTATATACTGATTTAAGACTAGGTGGTTCTAATGTTTTAGGTGTCTTGCATGCTGCTACTCCTATTGATGCTGTCCAAAGATTTATTAGTCGTATGGATGTTGGTATGATTCCTTCTGTTCTTGACACTTTATTATTTATTGATAAAGGTAATATTGGTAAAATTATGACTGTTCAGATGATTGTTAAAGTTCCTTCTGGTATGGTTGAAGCTGATCTTGCTCGTCCTGTTGTTGAAGTTCGTGATTTCTTGGCTAATAAATTAGAATTTGAAATTTATAGTTATGGTGAGGAAACAGTTGTTATTCCTGTTTCAGAATCTTCTGAACTTAAGAGTAATCCTGCTAATGCTCTTGCTGCTAAGCAGATTGAACGTGAATTCAGAGATTATACTGATAGAATTAAAGTTAAAGTAATTTCTAATAATAAAGTTGAAGTTTATGTTCCTGAAAATACTATTGCTAGGATTATTGGTTCTCAGGGTTCTAATATTGAAAAATTAGAAAAAAAGATCGGTATGAGTATTGATGTCCGCGAATATGATGATCATAATTCATCTGATGATGAAGCTAATTCTAATAAAAAATCTGTTCATTATAATGTTGAGGAGTCCAAGAAAGCTTTGATTTTTAATGTTCCTTCTGATTATTCTAGTAGACAAGCTGATATTTTTGTTGATGATAAATTTTTACTTACTTATACTATTGGTAAGAATGGCGATATTAAGATTAATAAAAAATCTGAATTAGGAAGAGAATTGATGAAGAATTTGGATAAAGGCAAAAAAATTGAAGTCAGAATTTAATTATATTTATTTTCTAACAATAGTTAACAACTTCAGATAAATTTAAAAAGATGTTTTCTAAAACCTTAGTGATTTATATGGATGATTCTGATGATAAAAAAACTTTAGGTGAAAGATTAGCAGGTTTTGAACCTTACAAAAGTTTTGATCAGATTAGGAGAGATGCTCTTAAAAATAGTAAAGAAGAGAAAAGTGGTTTTGGTTATAGTGGAAAAGATAGAAAGGGTTTTAGTTTTGCTGTTACAAGTTCTACTGTTGAAGGTTCAGCAGAATCTAAAAGACACACTTTAGAAGTTTTAGCAAGACTAGAATCTCAAGAAGTTGATAGTGTAGAAGATGAAGAATTAAGAGTTGCATCTTCTAAATATATGAAGAGTTTTATAGAAACACAGCAAGTATATGATGAATCAAGAGATGCAGACACATCAGGCTATAGCAAAGAAAAGAAAAAACATAAAATAAGACCTATATCTGATAGAGATTTAGAAAGAGCTGCTAGAACTCAAAGGATAAGAGAGGCAGAAGAAAAAGAATTAAGAGGAGTAAGAGTTTTGGAAGATCTTCCAATACAGGTCATTCATAGTTATATTAAAACATTCAGGAGAGAGTATTCAGAAGCTGAAAAAAATGAATTGACTTACAGTAAAGGAAGAGAGATAGTAAAAGATTTAATAAAGAGAGGTTTAGATCCTGATTATAAGGCATATTCAACTTTAGAAGTTAAAGCAAAGTCAGTAGAAAATGCTAAAGAAATTATAAAAATAGTAAAACCTTCAGCATACGATAAAGGATATAGGAGAGTTGCACCTGGAAAGATAAGATATGTTAGAAGTTCTGACTGATTATTTTTTCTCTTCATCCTTCAGTTTTTTATTATTCATGAATGTCTGTGCTATGTCTATGAAGTATTTTCCCTCTTCTAACCTATACACCATTGGCTCTCCTTTGAATAACCTTACTAGATCTAATTCAAACTTTCCAGCCCCTAATATGTTCACTGATGCTAAGTCTAATATTACAGGCTTCTCATCATCAATTCCTAATATGTCCATGACATCTTTTTCTATTCTGTCTTTATCCTCTCTTGTGAGATTATGAGTTATCTCCTGTGCTTTCTCTAATGCCTCTTTCTTTACAAAGAAGAAGAATCTTCCCTTACAATCAGTACATCCTTTTAGTATCTCATTACTTCCATCAGGATATAATTTGTTACATCTTACGCATTGGTGCAATTTTAACCCTCGATTATTTTAGTGTTTATAGCTTATTTAAAGGTTATTATAGTAAAATACGTATTTTAGAGTAAGAGATTATATAAAAAAAGTTTTATCTCTTCTTTTTCTTTTCCATTGTCAATAGTTCTATCTTGTTAGGATCTTTCTTTATCTCTCTTACTATTGATGCTGGTCCTACTATTGTCAATCCTGATCTTCTTTTCAATAATAGATTAGCTATTCCTTTTCTTATATGATCCCATAATTCCTGTTTCTTTAGATCATAATCTATGCTTGCTATCTCTATCCCACTGAAATTCTTATTGATTTCACTCATTGTTCTTTTTATTAATTCAGACTCTTCAATCGGATCTAGTCTTCCCTCTATTAATAATATTTTATCATCCTTCACTGCCTTCATTATTTTCTTTAACTTATCTTCTAATACTAGATGAGAAAATTCATGATGCGGTATATATTGCAATGTTAGCATATTTTTTCCTCCTTTTTTACTGTTTCACTAGTTTAAATAGTTCATCATAAAATGCTTCTAGGTTTGTTCCCTTGTCTGCTGATATTCCTATTGTAGGATATTGCGGGAACGCTGCCTCTATTCTTTTCACATCTGATTTTTTGAGATCTATTTTATTAGCGACTATTAATACAGGTATGTTTCTGGCAGCAAGATTTCCTATGATTGTTATATTTACCTGGCTGTATGGATTTATTGTCGCATCTAATACAACTAATACGCAATCCATATTATCTAGCCATTTTATTGCATCTATTACCCCTTTTGTAGCCTCTTTTGCTCTCTCTTTTGCCTCTTTGGCATTCATCTTGAATTTTATGAAATCCTCATAATCTATTTTTGTTGCTATTCCTGGTGTATCTACTAGATTGAATGTTAATTCTTTTCCTTTTGATTTTACTGTTATCTTCTCTTTTACTATTACTTCTCTTGTCTCGTGTGGTATATGGCTTACCTTGCTTATCTCTTCACCTAACCAGTCTTTAGAAATTCTATTAGCTAATGATGATTTTCCTGCATTCGGGGGACCATATATTCCTAATCTTAAATTCTTTTTTTTGCCGAATAAACCTGTAAAGAATCTTCCAAATAAGCTTCCTAAACCCATATTCTTAAAGAATTAAGTCTGTTTTTAAAGTTTATGGTGTTATAAAAGATTAATTTTTACCATAAATATTGTCAAACCATCCTGTATCAGTTACATGTTGATGTTTTTTTGATTCTTTAAGTATAGATCTTGCATTCTCACTATTTAATAATAATGAATTCCCAAACGTTGTTAATTTAAATACTGTATCTGAGGACAGCTTTCCTATCCTATCTCCCAAGTTTGAATCCCCGTCTTTTAGATTCTCAAAGTGTAATATAGCTGTCCTTAGATAATCCATTCCTGTTCTATACCTATTGAATTTATTTGCAGGAAGTTCTCCTATATCATTCTCATTTCCATTAATGCAGGCATAAGATATCCCTATAAGACTATCTATATATCTTTCTTCAAATTCTTTGATAAATGGTTGCATATTATTTCTTGCTAGAGCCATCATTGATCTATATAAGAATGAAAGACTTTTACGATAATATGCTCCGGCAATCCTATAATCTGTTTGTGTTTTTGCAATCTCTGTGCAGCATGCTGCGAAATCTTTTGCATCCTGTATTGGCATATAATCTGAGTTTGCAAATGTGACATAAGAATCATGAGCCTCCTTATATTCCCCTCTTAAATATAAAACTCTCGCTCTATCAAGATATTCTGAGGATATTGGTTCACCAGCTAACCTATCTTCGATATTTCCCTCTTTTAAATTCACACATATTAAGCTTAAGTTAGATACATACATACTATAAAAGTTGAAATAAAGTTTATAATAATTTCTATTTTATATGGAACTCTACTATATCATTCTCTGCTAATTTATGGTTTAGACTGACATTAGCTCCTGCATGTTTTGCACTTTTCCCCCACACTCTTGCAAACCTGAAATTCTTTATGAAATCCTTATGTACAACAGATGCTAAAGTCTCTACATCACTCCCTTTCTTCAATGCTACTGGCGGGTAATCCTTATCTTTTCCTGGCTGTTTTGTATAAACATATAATAGATCTAGCATTCTCCATACTCCATCCTTAAAATCATCTACCCATATTACTGGATATTTGCATTTGAATGGTTTTAACATTTTATTTAATACAACTAGACATTTTATTGATTCCTTGCTTGTATCATTTATCTTTCTTAATCTTACTCCGACTCCTAAAAATTCTGTTTCTATTGACTTTAATTGTTCTTCACAGTCTATCAATCCGTCTATTATTATTACTACCAGATCAGAGTTTCTTGCTATGCTTAGATAAGTTGGTCCCATTGAACTATATGAATATCCTGTAAATATTGCTGGCAGTTCTACTAATTGTATCTTTACTCCATGATAATCCATTATTGCTACTTCTGCTGTTTTTGTCGTGAATTCATATTCTGCTATCTGTGGTTTTGCATTTGTGAATTTTTGTATTATTGTGCTTTTTCCTGAATTTGTTAGTCCTACTAGTGTTACTTGTGCTGCTCCCTCTTTCTTTATTGCTATGCTGCGTCCGCCTCTCTTTGCTGATTTTTCTTTTTCTTGTTTACTTTTTAGTTTTGATATTTTTGTTTTTAATTCCTGTCTTAGCTTTTCTGCACCTTTATGAGAAGGACTTACTGATAATAAATTCTCTAATGCTTTTATCTTCTCTTCTGGAGTCTTAGCTTCTGCTAATTTCTTCTGAGCCTCTCCATATTCATATCCTGCATTTATTGGCATAAATTAAAAATAATAGTCTCATTAATAAATTTATTCAAATATAAAAAATTTTTAGATAAGTTTTTAAACAAAAGATATTATAGTTTATATATGAAAAAAGTAAAATCTCAAAAAACAAAATTCTTCAATAAAGAAATATTAATGAAGGCTGCTAAACACGTTATGAATAGAGATAAGAAACTTCTAGATGAATTAGCAAAGTGTTGAACGAAAAAAAAAATATAGAAAAGTTAAGTAAATTTTTTGTTAAGATACATGATAATATAATTGAAAATTCAATTGATAAATATGATTTTAAAGGAATAAGAGATGAAGCAGGATTGTATTATATAAGTTATAAAATATTAAATGAAATTATAAAAAAAAGTGATCCGATAATTATTGCTTCATATTGTTATCAATTATTTGCTGTTAGACACCTTTTTCATGAAGGTAATAAAAGAACAGCTCATGTCATAGCTCAAATGTTTTTAGTAAGTGATAATTTGGAATTTGATATAGATTATGAGAAAGCAAAAGATTTTATAATAAAAATAGCTAGAAAAGAAAAAGGTTTTAATGAAATAAAAGTGTGGTTAAAACAACATACAAGTCATAGGAAAAGATAATATGACAGAACACTACTTTACTGAAAAACCTACTTCTGAACTGAAGATTTACTCTATTAAGTTCAATATTAGGAATAAGGATGTTGAATTATTCACAGCTTCAGGCGTTTTCTCTCCTAAGTCTATAGATACAGGATCTGATATTTTTTTGAAGAAGTGTATTATTAATGATAATTGGAAAGTTTTGGATTTAGGTTGCGGTTATGGTGTTGTTGGTATTTCATTGAAATTATTATTTCCATCTATTGATTTGACTCTTTCTGATATTAACGAACGTGCTTTGGATATTACCAGGAAGAATCTTAAAAAATATAATCTTAAAGCAAATGTAATTAAGAGTAATTCCTTTGATAATATTAAAAATAAATTCGATACTATTCTGCTTAATCCTCCTCAGACTGCTGGTAAACAACTTTGTTTTAAAATGATAGAAGAGTCTAAAGAACATTTAAATCCAGATGGTATTCTTCAGTTAGTTGCTCGTCATAATAAAGGTGGTAAGGATTTATCTAGGAAGATGTTTGAGGTTTTTGGCAATGTTAAAGAAATAACTAAGACAGCTGGTTTCAGAGTTTATGTTTCTAAGAATTATAAATTTTAAAAGTTCTGCTGCTGAGGATATCTTGTTTCATATAGTGTAGTAAATTATCATTTTTTTGTTAGATAATCTTCGTAGTTAGTACTTAATAGAATGAAACAGCAAACCTTATATAAAATCAATACGTATATAAAATTAAGAGGTGGTAAATATAGAGTATTATAATTTCATTAACGGTAAGGAAGTAAGATCAGATTCTAAAGATACTATAGATGTTTTTAATCCATATTCAAAAAGTGTTATTACTAAAATTCAAAGAAGTAATAAAAATGATGTTGATTTAGCTGTCAATGCTGCCTGTAACGCTTTCGATAAATGGTCTAAAACTCTTCCTTCTGAAAGGTCTCTTAAATTTCTCAAGCTTGCTGATTTATTAGAAAAGAACTTAGATAAATTTGCTAAATTAGAGTCTATCAATCAAGGTAAGACTTTAAAGATGGCTCGTGATTCTGATCTTGTTTTTGCTATTGATAACTTAAGATTTTTTGCAGGTGCTTGCAGGACCATTGAGGGAAAATCTGCTTCTGAATATTCTCCTGATGGTACTTCTATTTTGAGACGTGAACCTATAGGTGTTGTTGCTGCTATAACTCCTTGGAATTATCCTCTTATGATGGCTTGCTGGAAGCTTGCTGCTGTTGCTGCTGGTAATTGTATTATTTTAAAACCTGCTTCAACTACTCCATTGACTACTTTGGAATTGGCTAAGCTTTCTAAGATTGCTGGTTTTCCTGATGGTGTGATTAACGTTATCACTGGTTTTGGTGATGAGGTTGGTAATGAGTTATCTAAACATCCTGATATTGACATGATTTCTTTGACTGGTAATACTGAAACTGGTAAGAATATTATGAGATTATCTTCAGAAACTCTTAAGAAGGTTCATCTCGAACTTGGAGGTAAAGCTCCCTTTATTGTTTTTGATGATGCAAATATTGATGCTGCTGTTAATTCTGCATTAGTAGCTAGTATTGTTAATTCTGGTCAGGATTGTACTGCTGCTTCAAGAATCTATGTTCATGAAAAAGTTTATAATGATTTTTCTAAGAAATTAGTTAAGGAAGTTAAGAAAGTTAAGACTGGTGATCCTCTGAGTAATAATACTGATCTCGGTCCACTTAATTCTAAGTCTCACTTTGATAAAGTCTGCAGTTTTTTGAATCAGGCTTATGAAAATAATAAAGTTTTATACTCTGGCGGTAAACCTCATGATTGGTTTGTTCCTGTTCATATTATTGAAAATATTGACCATAATTCTAGTCTCTGCCAAGATGAGATTTTTGGACCTTTGATTTTGTTGTTTAGATTCAAGAATGATAATGAAGTTTTGAAACTTGCTAATGGTATTCGTTATGGTATTGCCTCTAGTGTCTGGACTTCTAATATTCATAGAGCGATGTTTTTTGCTAATAATCTGAAATATGGTGAAGTTTGGATTAATGATCATCTTCCCTTAGTTTCTGAAATGCCTCATGGTGGTAGAAAACAATCAGGTTATGGTAATGATCTCTCTATTTATTCTCTGGAGGAATATACTGTTCTCAAACATATTTATATTGATTTGAAGAACGAGAATAGAAAGTCTTGGCATTATACTGTTTTTGGTAAAAAATGATTGGAATAATTGGTTTGGGGGCTATTGGTAGAATTATTGCTAGTGACTTGCATAAGTTTTATAATGGTAAGGTTGTTTATATTGTTAGGGATAAAAGTTCTGTTAATAATCTTGCCAAAAAGTTTAATGCTGAGGTTCGTTTTGGTGATGTTAATGATCCTGATTCTCTTGTTAATGCTTTTAAAAATTTAAAAGTGGTGATTCATGCTGTTCATCATGAGTATAATATTGCTGTTATGAAAGCTTGTCTTAAGGCAGATTGTAACTATATTGATCTTGGTGGATTGTATCATTTTACTAAAAAACAACTCAAGTTATTTAATAGATTCAAGAAGAAAAATTTGCTTGCAATTATTGGGATGGGTGCCTCTCCTGGTATTACTAATGTTATGGCTAGTTATGGTTCTAGATTTTTTAAAGAGATTAATAATATTCAATTTTTGATTGGTTCTGAAGATTTTTCTACTTACAAGAAAGAATCTCCTCTGACTAATTTATATTCTATTCAGACAATTATTGAAGAATTCTCTTGGAAGCCTGCTGTTTTCGTTGATGGTAAAACAATATTCGTAGAACCAATTTCTGGTCGTGAAGAATATAAATTTCCTAGTCCAGTAGGTTCTAAAAAACCTCAGTTTACTATTCATTCTGAAATTGCCACTATCCCATATAATCTAAAATCTAAGAATGTTTCTTTCAAGATTGCTTTTGATGATTCTTTTGTAGATAAGATTTTAACTCTAAAGAGAATAGGTTTTACTGTTGATAAGGATATTAAGATTAAAGATAATAAGGTAAACATCATGGATACTCTTGTTAACATTCTTAAAAAACTTCCCAGACCAATTCCTAAAAAATTGAATCAGTATGAGATAATTAGGGTTATTATTAGTGGTTTTGATTACTATGGTTATGATAAACAAGTTATTTTAGATGCTAGGATAGAATCTATTAATGAAACTGTTAATAAGGATACTGGAGTTCCTCCTTCTATTGTTTCTCAAATGATTGTAAATAATTTGATTAATAAGTCAGGTGTTTTTCCTCCAGAACTTATTATTAATGATAAACTATTTTTTGATGAATTATTTAAGAGGAATATTTTTATTTTTTGTAATGATAGGAGGATTAACTGATGAAGTTTGATTTTGTTGTTTTGGGAGCTACTGGTGATCAGGGAATGATTGCTTCTAAGGATTTATTGGAATCTGGTTATAAAGTTTTATTGTGTGGCAGGAATAAATATAGGATTAAGCAATTGTTAAGGCATAAGAATGCTAAATTTGATTATGTTAATGTCCGTGATATTAATAACACTGCGAAGGTTATTATTAATTCTGGTGCTAAAATTGTGTTGAATTGTGTTGAATTAAGGCTTAATATCAATGTTATGAAAGCTTGTTTGAAAGCTGGTGTAAATTATCTTGATTTAGGCGGTCTTCAAGAAATGACTATTCAACAGTATAAGTTTGATAATGATTTTAAAAAAAAGAAATTATTAGTATTATTAGGTTGTGGTTCTACTCCTGGAATTGCCAATGTTATGACAAGACATGCTGTAGGGCAGTTAGATTCTGTTGACCATATTGATTTAGGTTTTGGTTGGGATTCTAATATTAAAGAATTTGTTATTCCTTATTCTATTGAAAGTATTGTTTATGAGTTGACTACTGCTCCTGTTGCTTTGGAGAATGGAAAATTTGTTAATAGTAAGGTTTGTTATTATAAGGGTGTTACTAATCTTCGTGAGGTTGGTATGCAGAATATTTATTGTATTGTTCATTCTGAGGTTTTTACTTTCCATAAATATTTCAGGAATAAGGGTTTGAAGGGTGTTCATTATACTGCAGGTTTTCCTGAACACTCTCATAAGGTCTTGAAAACTTTGATAGATTTAGGTTTAGGCTCTAGTGATTTTGTTAAGATTGGTGGTAATGAGATTAAAATTATTGATTTTACTAGGGAAGTTCTTAAGAGTAATAAAAAGCCTAAAGATTATAAGGAAGTTGAGAATGTTTGGGTTAAGGTTATTGGTAAAAGATTAGGCAATAATAAAACAATTACTATGGAATGCATCACTAAAACCTTAAGTGGTTATGAATTTGCTGGTTCTAATATTAATACTGGTATGAGTATATCTATTATGGCTCAGTTATTATTTAATAGTTTAATTAATTCTATAGGCGTTACTGCTCCTGAGACTTGTGTTCCTTGTATAGAGTTTTTTAAAGAGCTATCTAAGAGAAGAATGTTTGTTTATGAAAATAATAAAAAAATAAATTAAGCTTCCTCAAATCTTTTCTCAGCTTCTTCCCAGTTTATTGCATTAAAGAATGCTTCTAGATAATCTGCTCTTTTTGTTCCATAATCTAGCATGAATGCATGTTCAAATACATCCATTATTAATATTGGTACACATCCTGCAAAATGTCCTGTATCATGTTCATTTATCCAGACATTGTATAATTTATCTGCCTGTTTGTCATAATACAATACAGCCCAGCCAATTCCCCTCATTGCTCCTGTTGCTTTAAATCCATTAACCCATGTTTCATAATTTCCAAACATTTCAGTTATTTTTTTATATAATTTACTTTGTTCATTAAGTTTTGATCCATCTTTCTTCATGTTTCCAAAGTAATACTCATGTAATCTCATTCCATTGAATTCCCATCCGAATCTTCTTTTTAGTTCAGCAAACTCTGGTGTACTTGCTTTTCCCTCTTTTACCATTGTCATCATTGTATCTACTAATTTGTTTGTGTTAGTAACATATCCTTGATATAATGTGAAATGATTTTTTAATAATTGATCACTAAATCCTTTTGTTCCTAATAGATGTTCATAATTTTTTGCTTCATATACCATTTTTTCCCCCAATTATATTTTCCCTACCAAGTCTAGTCCTGGTCTTAATGTTTTCTTTCCAGGTTCCCAGCTTACAGGACATACCTCTCCCTTATGTTGTGATACATATATTGCTGCCTGTAATTTTCTTAATAGTTCTTTTGTGTTTCTTCCCATGCTATTATCGTGTATTTCCATTGACTTTAATACTCCGTCAGGGTTTATTATGAAACTTCCTCTGAATGATAATCCCTCTTCATCAATGTATGTCCCAAATTCTTTGCATATTTTTCCTGTTGGATCTGCTATCATTGGATATTTTACTTTTTTTATTGCTGGACTATTATCATGCCATGCTTTATGTACAAATACTGTATCTGTACTTACACTTAATATCTCTGCTCCATGTTTTTTGAATTCTTCATATAAATCTGCTGCCTCTTCTAATTCTGTTGGGCATATGAATGTAAAGTCTGCAGGATAGAATAATAACACTACCCATTTTCCCTTTAGATCTGAGAATTTCATTTTTTTTGTGTTTTCATCATGAAAAACTTCGAATTCCATGTCTTGTATTTGTTGATTTATTTTTACCATTTTATTTTTCCTCCGAGAATATGATATTATTAATTAGTTCGTTTGCTTTTTATATTTTACTGTTCTTGATTAGGTAGTTTATATAAATTAGATTTATTTTAAATGTTGATATTAAAAAAGTTATAAAACAATATTTCCCTAATAATTAGTACCCTCTTACTTTTCCAAGTAAAATATTTCTCTCTATTGAAGCAACCATTCTTCTTGTTTTATTTACCACATCTGGATTTACTGAAACACTATCTATTCCTTCTTTTATTAAAAATTCAACTATTTCTGGATACTCACTAACACACTGTCCGCAAATGCTTACAGTTTTATTATGCTTCTTAAAACCTCTAATAATATTACTCATTGCTTTCATTACTGCAGGATTTCTCTCATCAAAATATCCCATCTTTCCTAGTTTAGCACTATCTCTATCTATTCCTAATATTCCCATTGTTAAATCATTGCTTCCTATACTTGCTCCATATATTGGTAACTCAGCAAATTCTTCTGGTATTATTGATATTGCAGGAACTTCAGCCATTAGATATACTCTGAATTCATGATTATTTATTAAATTAAATTCTTCTAATATCTTTAAACATTTTCTTACCTCATCTGTGTTTCTTACAAATGGCAGCATCACATGTATATTCTTTAATCCTTGTTCTCTTAATTTTTTTATTGCTTTTATCTCTAGTTTGAATGCCTCTACAAATTCTGGTGATATATATCTTGATACCCCTCTCCACCCTATTAATGGATTCTCTTCATGTGGCTCAAAATTACTTCCACCCTCTAAATTTTTGTATTCATTTGTCTTGAAATCTGAAAATCTTACAATAAGTGGTCTTGGATTTATTTCCTTAGCTACTATTTCTATTCCCTCTGCTAATTTGTCTATGTATTCTTGTTGTCTTCCTTGTTGTATCATATATAATGGATGTTTTCCTATCCTATCTGTGATTATGAATTCTATTCTCATCAATCCTATTCCATCAAAATGTAGTGATTTATACTGTTCCATTTTTTCTGGCTCTCCTAGGTTCATCATTATTTTTGTTCCAGTAATATAATTATCTTCTTCATGAGCATTTGCATTCAATACTTTTTCTTGTGTATTATTTTGTTCTTGAGTTTGTGCAGAAGTTTCAGTAACAATATTTACCTCTCCTCTGTATACTATTCCATTTGTTCCATCTACTGTTATTATATCATTATCATGTAATATTTGTGTTGCTTTTTCTGTTGCAACTACACATGGAATTCCCATTTCTCTGCTTACGATCGCAGCATGTGAAGTAAGACCACCTTCATCAGTAACGATTGCGATTGCTTTTCTCATTGCTGGCACAAAGTCTGGTGTTGTCATTCTTGTTACTAGTACATCTCCTGTCTCTACTTTGTCTAAATGATCCATATCATATACTATCTTTACTTTTCCTTTTCCAACTCCAGGACTTGCTCCCATTCCTTCTAATATTTTTTCAGAATTATTTGCACCGATATTTGTATTATCAACACTTTGCGTATTATGTTTATTTAATGTAGTAACAGGTCTTGTTTGTACTAGATAGATTTTATTATTTTCAATAGCCCACTCTGAATCCATTGGTTTTCCATAGTATTCCTCTAATGATTTTCCATATTTTGCTAATCCTATTATTTCATCTTCTGATAATTTCTGTTTTGTTCCTTCATATTCTGATAAGTTTTTCTTAACATTTTTTCCAGTATACTGGTCTCTATACAATCCATATTCTTGTTTTGCTGTTTTTTTACTTTTTATCTGTAAAGAACTCTTGTCTACAATATATGTATCTGGTGTTACCTCTCCTCCAACTACTACCTCTCCTAATCCAAATGCTGCCTCTATCATTATCTCTTCCTGATTATTTGTTGCAGGATTTATTGAAAACATTACTCCTGATTTTTCAGAATTTACCATTCTTTGTATTACTACTGCTATGAATACATTTTCTGTTAGAATATTATTTTTCTTTCTGTAATATATTGCTCTTGCTGTAAATAATGATGCCCAGCATTTCTGTACTGCTAATACAGTCTCCTCTCTCCCTTTTACATTTAAGTATGTTGCCTGTTGTCCTGCAAAGCTTGCAGAATTATGTGTTATTATACCGCCTAAACCTGATGAAAAATTTTCCACGCTAGGAACTGAGAAATCATAAACATATGAATCGCAATCCACTTCATCTATTTTGATTATTTCATCCCAAAAAATAGTATCACTAAACAAAGGTTCAGCTATTTGAACAGTACCATTACGCATTACCAATTCTTTAAATTTAGACAACCCATAATTAGGATATGTATTAATAGATTTATTATACGGAACAGAATTTTTAGCAAATCTGCCATTATTATCATAGTTCACATATTTTTTAATAGTTCTTTTTGTAACATTGCTTTCATAAAAAGTTTTTTTACAATTATAGCAATAATATCTTTCTAAAGTTTTATACCTGCTAGTTTTAGTTATAACTTCTGAACATAATGGGCATAAACATTCAGTCATTTCAGTTTTAGTAAGATTATCTTCTAATGAATTCCTAATTTTATTACGTATAATATCTGAAACTTTAATAGAATTTTTTAAGTCAAAATGTTTTTTAGTACTATTATAGTTTTTTATTGTAGTATTTAACTTTTTTAATTTTTCATTATGTAAAAATCCTATAGACTTAGAATATTTATTAAGTTCTTTTAAAGGCAGACTAATAATCCACTTTTTATGCCAGTTTTTTCTTATTGGTTCTTCTTCAGATATATAGAACTCTATTCCTAATAATTCTAATAATGTAGAAATTCCTGCAATTAGCTTTTCTGATGTTGAAGAACAACTAACTGTTTTGCCTATAGTTCCATCACCATCAAAATATCCTTTTAAATACTCTCCTATAATTTCATTAGGACAAGAGAATAAGAATGATGGAACCTGTTTAGTATAACATGTTTTGCCTTTGCCTTTTATTTTATTATCTGGAATACCAGAGTTATCATCCAAAAATCTTACTAAAGTCTTGCAATGATACCTTATAGAATGCTTATTGATTTTAATATTAGTATTTATTCCCAGACTATCCATAAATTTACTGGCATTTTCTATTATTTTTGAATTAGAATTGGATATTATAATAGAATTGCCATAAGTAGCACCTTCAGCAGCATAAAGACCTAAAAAATAAGCAAATTCTTTATTTATATTAAGATATTTAGGCAAAGATTGTTGTTTTTTCCATGCATGAGAATTATTGCTTTTAATCATTAGAAGATCATCTTTTTCAACTATATCTTTATTATTTATATAATCTAAAACATTTATTCTATCTTGAATAAGACCTAAAGAAGGCAAAGATTTTATTACTGGTAATTTTTCTCCACTTTTAAGTTCAGATATTTGAATAACTTTAGGTTGTAAATTTTCCTCATCTAGTACTATTAAAGTATGATTTGCAGATATAGTAATTTGTTTTCCAGTTGAAGTAGTAAGTTTAAAAAGTTTTTTATCAACTCTATGTTTATAAAGATGGGATGCTTTTTTCCATTCAACATTAAAATTATCCATTGCAGGGACATAAATTTGATCATCAGATTTAATAATAGAAGCAAGCTCTTTCATTCTTCCAAAAAAAGGTTTATCATTAAGTTTTACAAAAACAAAATCATTTTCAGAAATACTTTCTTGGTCTTCTGCATTTGCTGAACTTCTTACTGCTACAAATGGTAATTCTCTCCCTGTTTTTATTAAACTCGTTAACGGATTATTACTTATTACTTTGCTTACAGCTCTATCAACATTCAGGTCTTCATATGATCCAATAACAGCAGTTTTTATCTCTCTTGGCATTTGTGCATCTAGTATTATCTCTTGTATCTCATTTGATGCTTTCTGTAATTTTTCTGTATCTTCTACATCTAGATCTTTTACAACATTTAATATTTTATTTTGTATTCCTGTATTTTCTACAAAATATTTGTATGCTTGTGTTGTTACTACAAATCCTGGCGGCACTGGTAACTTGATATTATACATAACACCTAAATTACATCCCTTACCGCCTACTATTTGATTATCGTTTTTTGTTATATCAGAAAACCATGCTATTATTTGCAATATTACACCTCTTTATGTTATGAACTAAAATTTAAGAATTATTAAATGTTTTTATTTATTCATCTATTGATCTGGTAGGCCTAACTATTAATTTATCACTAATATCCATTTCTATCCTTTTATAAACATCATCCCTAATCTCAGAATCTATAGAATCATCCATTCTTAAGGTATGCATAATGCTATCAAATAACTCAACAAATTCAGATTCTTTTAATAAACCTAAATAATGGTTATAAGAGTATTGAAATGATCCGTCTTCTCTTCTCATATCAACATCGTCATCTTCATAGTCTTTATATCTTGCCATAGATTATTATTAGAAAGAAACATTTAAAAATCTAACTCTAAGCTTTTACAACCACTTTTTCTAACTTTACAGGTATCTTTTCTACCTCTATCATGCATTTTCCAGGTAATCTTGATGTTGCACACATTAATGCTTCACTTGCTTTTCGTATTCCTGCTTCATTTACATGTGCTATGAATATTGGGCTTCCTGTTTTTATTCTTGCTGCTGTTCCTATTACTTTTCCAAATGAGTGTGCCATTCCTGTCTGTAGACGATCAGCATGTGCTCCACCTAACATCTTGTTCTCTCTGAATCCGTGGTGTGGGTATGGTACTAATCTTAAAAAATATCCTGTTCCTAATGCTTCCTGCAATCTTCTGTTTACTACCTGTCTTGAACTCTCTAATGAATTGTGTCTTATCTGTAATGTATTTTTTGATATTAATTTGACTTTATATTCAAATACTGATTTTTTATCTCCCATCTCAAATCTGCTTATCTTGTGTGGTGGTATTGCTTTGATGTATCCTTTTGATTTGAATTTGGACTTTCTAGTATAAGCTCTATTCTTTATTTTTCTATAACATCTAAATACTCTTAATCCTACCATATTCTCTAGTGATTTAGATTGCCTTTATAAGTTTTTTCGTTTTAAAATAGAAATAATTTAATTCAATGAAACTTTTGTTCCTATGCTCTGTCCTGGTAATCCTTTCTCGAATTGTACTCTTAATCCACCTAGATTTCCATGGATATTTGATACTACACCTTTGATCTCTTTTCCTGATGGGCTTTTCCATACTACTACTTTATTCATTAATGCTTTAGCTTTATCTTTATTATCTACACCAGGTACTTTTACTATCATCTGGTATCTTCTCTGGGTTCTTACTCCCCTTCTGTAATGTACTATCTGTCCTTCCATATATTTTGAATTTTGCTTTGATTTAAAAAGCTTTTGTTAAGAAATAATAATAGATTTCTAGGTTATAGATAATAGAAGACACCTCCGAAACCTATTTAAATACTATACTATATTCAATATTATAGCCTGGCAGAGAAAATCACTCAACAGAGCCACGATGTTAATATCAAGCTATGAAGCTTGGGAGTTAATGTCAGGCAACAAAAACAAAATAACTCATAATCATAGGACGAGAATAATATTCATTCACATTCAACTAAAAAATTCAGAAGCTGGATATGACTTAATAAGAGGGGATTCATTGTAAGTAGAGTACAGTAAAATTACTGTATTATTCTTGTTCTAAGGAAATTGTGGGAGGAGAAAATAAAATGGGAAAAATAAGCCCTGTATCTACAAAATACATTATACACACAAATATTAGTATTGAAGGAATTGTTGACAGACCAGATGTTATTGGTGCTATTTTTGGCCAGACTGAAGGTTTTTTAGGTCAAGACTTAGAATTAAGAGAGCTTCAAAGATCAGGTAAAATTGGCAGGATTGAAGTTAAATTAGAGAATAATAATGGCAAAAGTAATGGTCAGATTATTATCCCTTGTTCTCTAGACAAAGCTGAAGTTGCGATTATAGCAGCTGCTCTTGAGACTATTGAACGTATTGGTCCTTGCAACTCTAAAGTTGGTGTTGACAAGATTGAAGATGTTAGAGTTTCTAAGAGAGGCTTCGTTATTGCTAGAGCTAAGGAATTATTGATGAATTTGCAGGCTAATGTTTTGCCAGACTCTCAGGAAATCACTGAGGAAGTTGCTCAGAGTGTTAGGATGATGGAAGCAACAGAATGGGGTCCTGATAGGTTGCCTTGCGGTCCTGGTATTGAAGAATCTGAAGACGTAATCTTAGTAGAGGGTAGAGCAGATGTTCTTAACCTTTTGAAGAATGGTTTCAAGAATGTTGTTGCTATCAATGGAACTAGTATCCCAGACTCTATCAAGAACTTATGCAGACGTAAGACTGTAACTCTTTTTGTTGACGGTGACCGTGGTGGAGAGATTATTATCAAGGAACTTACTGAATCAACAGAGATAGATTACATTACTAAAGCTCCTGCTGGTAAGGAAGTTGAGGAATTGACTAAGAAAGAAATCCATACTTACTTGAGAGCAAAAATTGCTGCTGAACAGTTCAGGTTCGAGTTAGACAATAAGAAGTCAGGTATGCACTCTCAGAACACTATTAGGAAGACTAATATGAGAGAAGTTCGTGATGACATGAAACAGCAATATAACAGGGATAATAGAGAGAGAGAATCTTTCCAGAGACCTGTAAGTGTTGTTGAACAACCTAAGCTTGACCAAAAGTTTAAGGATTCTTATAAAGAGATGCTTGAATCTTTAGTTGGGACTCGTGGAGCTTATCTTTTAGGTAGTAATTCAAATATTTTAGGCAAAGTTCCTACTACTGAATTAGAAAGTACTTTAAAAGCTATGAACAATGTTGAAGCTGTTGTCTTTGATGGTGTTATTACTAAAGAATTAGCTAGGGTTGCAGAGACATCTCATGTTAATTTCTTGGTGGCTATGACATCTAAGATATTGCCTAATGAATCTAAAGCAAGGATCCTTACTCATAAGGATCTTTAATTTTTTATTTTTTTAATTGAAATGATCATGATGAGTATCTCTTTTTAATTCACTTATCATTAAGTTTGTTTCATATAAGAATTCTTTACAAGTATAAAACTTAGAAGAATAAGTATCATCTTGCTATAATAAATAATGTCATATGTGTTTCTTCACTAATCTTGAGCTAGATCATCTAAGAATTTTTGTGAAGCTCTTTTCATAGCTATTGAGGATATAGGATTTAATAAGTCAATAGGTATCATAACATTATATTCAGCTCTGCTATTTACACTCATTAGTTCATTACATGAATATCTATCTGGACTTTCTGCTCTAGCAACAATACATTTCATTTCTGCTTCAGCATTATCATTTTTTAATGAAGATAATTGTAAATCATAAGTATCATTATATTCTGCTAATTTATATCCTGCTGGAAATGCAGGTGTTACTGCTACTCCAATTAATATTAAAGTTTTTAGTGTTCTATTCATTTTATTTACCTATATTCTATAACATACCATTATTTATAAATCTATCGAATTGTAACTTCTTATAAGTAGTTATCCTTTATACCAGAAAAATAATGTTAATGTTTTTGATTCTAATCTATTTAAGTCTGTTATTGAAGATTCTGATGGTGGTGTTGTCACATCTTCCACTGATATGCTTACTGCTTTTGTATATACGTCCTTATCTGTTGGTAGATTCTTATTGAAATTATTTATGCAAGTGTTTTCATTTCTTTTACAAGTATCAGCATTTTCAAGACATGATTGTTTATTAAAGGAATTACCATCACATCCTGCACATAATACTTTTTCATTATCACACGTCCCTTTCTCTCCTGTAGTATCTGTTTCAGCTCCGTCATTTATTCCAAACCTGCAATTTACTGCATCTCCATCATCATTTAATGTGCATAATCTAACACCATGGCTCCAGGGAAAGAATGGTGGTGAATTTCCTGTTATTAATTTATTTATACAGTTTATTCCTATATCTCTTGGACTTAGTATGCAATCTCTGAATGCTGGATCATTTTGTGCCTGTTTTATTATAGTATCCATTGTTGTCTCTAAATCTTCAGGTACTGCAGTATCACTTGGTTTTGATGGGAATACAGCTAATAAGAATCCGAATACTATTATCACTGCTATTATTGCCTCTAATATTTTCATGAACCCTTTTTTATTCATTTACCACACCTTTATGCTCACTAATACTGGCACTCTTAATCCATCATCTGTTAATACAAATGTATTGAATTGTCTTGCAAAAACATTAGCATTTACTGGCAATAATTTATCATCTGGGAAGCTTATTGAATTATGTTGGTCTATTGTATAGATATCTATCTTGAATTCTTTTGATTGTGGGAATCCCCATTTTTCTTTTATGCATTCATATCCTTTAAGACCATTATTACAACTATCTTTATTTAATTTAGAAAATTTATATGTTGATAATCCTCTTAGTTTCTCTTTTATCCCTATTGTATATTTTGCATTACATTGATCAGTACTCTTTTCTGCCTGTGGAGTTTTCTTATCTGGATTAACAACACATGCATTATAATTATAGATTGTTCTAAGTTCATTTCTATTTTTGCTTCTTATATTCCCATTCATGTTTATAGGATCTTTTGAATATAATAATACGTATTTGCTGTCTCTCTCTCCTGTTCTACCTTTTATTATTACACCTTTTATTGCTATCTGTCCGTCTTCTACTTTCTCAAATTTGTTTGAATATCTATTATCAGCCATTATTGTTGCAGGTATGCAGTTATCACTATTACAGTTCCTTACACTGCAATATTCTTTCAATAAGTCTATATGAACAGTTTCCTCTGGTGTTGGATTTTCTATATCCCCTATATTTTCACAATCAGTCTCAGTATCAGCTTTAGAATCCCTATCCATCTCTTCAACAAACTGTTTTCCTTCTTCATCTGTTGTTATTCCAGGAACATATAACAATTCCATATTATATTCTTTAAGATCTTTTATTGCATATTTTGGACTTGTTGTATCATCTAATGGTTCTGTCTCTCTAAGGAATTTGTCTCTATTAGTTTCATCCATCTGTATATATTGATAAGGTAATTCAGGTGTTAATATATTTAATAATATTGTATCTAATATCATATTAATTCTACTTCCAGCAGGTATTATTGTTGATTTATCAGTATTTGGGTCTGGATATGGTATTGGTTCTATGAATATTGGTGTTTTTGTTATCTCCCATTCTAGATTATTGTTCATGTTCTCATTTACTATATCTATTAATGTTGAATAATCATATACTGGATTTACTCCTGGCTTAAATAATACAAATATTGCCATTATGCTTAAGAGAAATAATCCTATACCAATTATCCAGTCTATCTCATTCCCTACACCTTTTTTATTATTCATTTCTTATTCAGCCACTCTTTTTTTATTAATAGTAATAATGCTATTGGTCCTTGAGGTGCTACGATTCCAGATAATGTGCTGCTTATCAGGTATCCAGAGACTATCATTATTATTGAATGTTTTAATCCTGAAATGAAATCTCCTTCTGAGAATTTTCCTATCATTAATCCTGCGAATAATCCCTGTACTATTATTGTTGCTGTGAATATTGGTCCGAATTCAACTCCTGAACTTCCCCCACCTCCAGCTCCTGCACTTACACCTATTCCTCCTAACCCCTGTCCTATCTCTCCCCCTATTGTGCTTAATTTAGGAATTAGATATACCTGCATCACTATCATCACTATCACGAAAACAAAGAATATTATATATCCCTGTACTGTCTGTGAGTATGAATTGCTTTTTCTCTCCTCTTTTACCTGTTTTATTTCTAGTACTGATGTTGTTACTGCTTCTAATACAGATCCCATATCCCCGCCGCTTTTCTCTGCCTGTATTACTATTGCTATGCTCCTGTTTATCACCTCATTTTTTGTATCATGTGCGAATATTGTGAATGCATCATGTAATGGATATCCCCACTCTAATTGGTTTGCTAATTTTTTTACATAAGGTGTTAATGCCCCTAAATTTGTGTTTGATACATGCATTATTGCTTGTGGTATTGTTACTCCTGATCTTACTGTCTCTACTAAGCTTCTTACCAACTCTAAGAATTTCACCTCTAATTCTTTCTGTCTCTCATTCTCATGTAATATATCTAAGAAAAATAATATTCCCCCAATCAATACTGCGATTACTATTATTGGATTAAAATACCAGGCTTTTGGTCCTATATCTCCTGTAAAATTAAAAAATAATAAGAAATCTAATACTATCAATACAAATGCAATTCCTAATGCAATATAATGTTTTGTTGTTATTTCTATTTTCATAATCCCTTCTGTGATGAACTCACGAATATCATGAATCCTATATTTAGCATTGGCAAGAATACTAGTATTCCTATCCATGCTGCTGTAGTTACAGGCAATCCAGCAATCTTTCCACCTATTGAATTTATTATAGCAAATGTTATCAGTAATAATAATGGTGAAGCAATTAATAATGCTGTATATACCTCTGAATATGTTGATAGTGCTTCCACCTGTTTTTTCCTGTCTAACTTATAAGTGTTTAATGTATCAGCTGCTTTCTCTTTCAGATAATCTTTAAGATCTCCCCCAGTCTCTATTGTTGATATCATTCCATTAAGTAATTCTTTTAATTCCTTGCTTGGTGTTGTTGCTGCTACATTCCTTAATGCATTTGTCAGGTTATATCCGAATAAGTTTGTATAATTTAATATTTTTTTTATCTCTTTCCTTAGTTCAGGATATTCTTTCGAATCTGCTATTAATTCAAAGATGCTTATTGGCTGTGCTCCTGATCCTGCTACTGCACTCATATGCACTAATGCAAATGGTAATTCCAGTTTTATGCTTGCACTTTTCCCTCCCAGCAAGCTTGCCGGATAAAAATAAAATCCTAAAAAAGTTCCTACAGTCCCTATTATTGCAATGAATAATACTGTAAAGATGCTTAGTTTGAATGCAAAATTTAGTATTAAGAAGAATATGAATAAAGATGGGAATGCAAGTATTGTAAACAACAGCATTAAACTTACATAGCTTCTTGATATCATCTCCATCTCTACCATTAAGAATTTGTCAAATAATGGTTGGAATATTTTAGGATATTTTTTTACTAATTTATCAGCATGTTTTTTCATGTACTTATTTGCAAATGCTCCTAGATCATTAGGTTTGTAGATTGTATAATCAGGTTCTTTGATCTCTTTCTTTATTTTATTTTTCCCTCTTTTCTCTTTAACAAACAATTCTAGTTCTTCATAAGATAGATTTAGTTCTTTCACATATCTTGCTTTTTCATCTTTTGTTAATCTCCTGAAGATTCCTGACTGTAATTGTGGTTGTGGTAACTGTTGCATTTCAGGTTTAGGGATATTTGAGTTAGGTATTGTATCAGCAGGTCTTGGTATATTCAAAACATTTTGTGCAGGTCTTGGTATCTCTATCTTTTGTTGTAATGGTTTTGGTATTTCATTTTTTATTACAGGTTTTAGGACATTGATATTCTGTAAAGGCTTGACTATATTCTCATCACTTATTTTTATTATACTAAATAATTGTGTTGTCTCTTTCTCTATTAAGTTAAAATTATTTTTTATTTCTTCTTTTGTTTTTTTTATCTGATTAAAATCTTTTATACCATTCAATTGATTCTTCTTTTTTATTATCTCATCTACAATTTTTTTTATGCTCTCAGCATGCTGCAATGTTTTGTTAGGCATTTTTTTCCTGGTTTACAAGTTTGTTTATAGCTGCAAGTAAATATAAGAATTGGTTCTTGAAATTTTTTATCTGTATATCTATCTGTTCTTTTTCTATTTTATTTTTAGCTTGTTCTCTCTTCTCTAATAATCTCTCATAATTCCTGCTTACCTCTAATAGGATATCAGCATTCTGTTTTAGCATTGCTATGCTCATACTAACTTATACCTCTTTAAAACCTCTTGCGGTTGTTTGAAATATTCCTGTATTACTTTTTGTACCTCTTTAAATCCTACTATTCCTCTTTTGTATAATTCTTTCAATAAGTTGGTTCTTAATCTGAACTCATTCATTACCTGTTCTTTTGTCATTCCATAATGCACTGCTATATTCTCAAAGACTTTACTATTTGGATTAAATGTAAATACATCTGTCCTTGGATCCCATTTGAATACTGTATTTATTATTTCTCCGCCTACTCCCTCTTTTATTTGTACTATCTCATCTATGCTTGATACTTTTCTTACCTCTTTTCCTTTCACTCTTGTCTGGCTCATTACTATTACTGCTGCTAATGTTTCAATTAATGATGGTGATAGGTTTATTGGATTTGTCTCAAGTCTTTTTATCATTGTGCTTACATTCTCTGCATGCATTGTTGCCATTCCAGGATGTCCTGAATTATGTAGTAGTATAGAACCAAACCCTCCTATAAAATTTTCATTTCCTGGAACAGAGATATCATATACATATTCTGGGGCATCTAAATTTAATACTTCTATGCTTTTTATTTCATCAGTATATAAATCATTTAATAAATTTTTATCTTCAACACCAAAAGATCTCAATTTAACACTTTTCCCAACAGGATGTATATATTTCATGAATTCTTCTTTTTTGTAATTAGCATAGAATGCTATTTCATAATCTGTTGTCTTTCTTCCTTCTCTATTTCTTTTCGATATTGTAGCAACTATACCATAAACTAAAAGTAATTGTGAAACATCATGTGCTAATTTCCTTGATGTAGTATAATATACAACTTCATCACCTACTATTCCATCTCCACAATATAATGAGGATAATAACATTCCGATTTTTCTTTTATCTAGACCAAATATGAAGTCAGGTATTCTCTTATTAAGTTTTGTACCGCAGTATCTTTTTATGAATTCATATAACACTTTATTATTGAAAGATAGTTCTATAGCTTCACCCCATCCACTATCAGTTAATTTTCTTTTAGGGATTTTATTTGCTGTTTTTACAATACATTTCTCCATATCTTTTAGTACTTCTTCATTTTTATTATAAACTTCTATTCTATAATTTCTTCCTGATTGATTTAAACTTCCTTCTGAGATATAGTACCCTAATAATCTTAAGAATTCATCGCTTATTTCAAGATTAACATCACATTTTTCACTCATTCCATTATATTTTACTATTAGTTCCTCAGGCTTATATTCTATATTAGTTTCTTTCATTAATTTCAAGAATTTTTCAGCTTTCAATGAATTAGGTTTTGATATTTGTGTTTCTGAATAATAGTCTGTTATTGATTTACAACCTATTAATGCACTTGCTTGATAATAACCTATTTTATGTGATGCTTGTTTGATTAATTCTGGAGCATATATTCTTAAATCAGGCAAATACTCCAAGAGGTTTATTTTAGAGAGATTATTATAACCACATTCTATATATGATGGTATTATTAATTTTGATCCTATAACTAGGTTTTCGCCTTTTATTTCTTTAATTTCATTATTTTCTGAAGTGAATACAGAATGATCCTGTGTTATAGTAGTTTCTCTTCCTTTCCTTGTAGTTATTTTATACAAAGTATTTCTTTTAGGATGTCTAATCCACCCATTTATAGGTAATAACTCACACTTCTTATTTTTAATATTATACGATATCGCTTTCAATTTTGTTATATCGTGATTTTCTAAATCCTTTATTTTTATCCTCAATGGTTTATTCTCTTTTATAACAAATATTTCTTCATCTCCTCTTATAGAAGCGAAGGCTTGGAACAATACAAATGCTTCCTGACCTCTTACCTCTCCTACTATTATGTAATCTGGTCTCTGTCTGAAGCTAGCTTTTAATAGATCAAACAAACTTACTTCACCATATCTCTGTCCTACTAAGTTCGTTAATCCTACACCTGACCTTGCAACACTCGGCAGCCAGTTTTCATGCTCCAATGATAATTCTCTCGTGTCTTCAATGCTTACTACTCTTGCTTGTGGAGGTATGAAGAATGCAACAGCGTTGATAAAAGAAGTTTTCCCAGAACCTGTTCCACCGATGACCATTAAACTATTTTCATATTCTACTGCCATCCAGATATAAGCAAATATTTCTAATGTCGCAGTTCCTTTTTGTGCTAATTGTACAGGACTCCATGGTGTTTTTGAAAATCTTCTTACTGTGAATGTCGGTCCTTTAGAACTTACATCTGTTGTATATGTTGCATTCAATCTGGAATTGTGACAGCATATTCCTCCTATGCCTGCAACAAAATTTTCATCATCTTTAACACTAAAATCATATACATATTCTGATGTAGATTTAACTCTGCTTATCTTGTTGATTTTTGCAAATGAAAAATCTGATTTTAACAATTTTTTAATTAAATTTATTTCTTCTAATAATTTAACCCCATTATCAGTCAGTTTCTTATTATTTATAATGCCCCTCTTTTCCCATTCTATTAAGAATTTTTTTGTAGCTAAATCAAGATTCTCGAATCGTTTATATCTGATTTCTCCTAATATTTTTATTAGTCTCTCTCTGCTGACTCTCTTATTTCTTAATCTCCAATGAGTTTTGTTTAGTGGATTAAACAATTCTACTGGTATCATTGATGGATATGGATTTTCAACATCTCTTGCATAAAAATTAGAGTAATATGCTCCTTCTGATTTTATTTTTCTTCCTTTAATAAATGTAGTTTTAGGTTTCGATTTATAGAATGCTGCAATATTTTTATCAAATAAAGATAAGTAAGAAATATCATTAGCTAAATAATTGCTTACTGTTGTACTATAATCTCCTGCATGCCATGCTTTAATAAAAGATTTTTGTAAAGATTTTGAAACATTAAATACAATTTCAGGAACAACTTTAGATTTAGCTCCTTTACTCACTTTCAATACCTCTGTCATTATTAACCACAATATTAGACCATCAACTTTTACTTTTACACCATTATCCTTTTCAGATTCGACATATATATCCATATTGAAACATTTTGTTGCACATCTTTTTATTTCATTTATTAGATTATTCTCATTTTTATTCAGGGAGAAATATACTCCATAAGAATCATAATTATATAACCATCCTTCAGCTATGTACAATCCCAAAAACCACATTAACTCTTCATTTATCTTAAGAAATGTTGGAACATGGTGTGTTGATGTTGTGCCTACAAAACAATTTCTAAGTGTAGTCTCATCTAATAAATTATAAAGTTCTATAGGAATTATTTGTTTATTTTTATGTTCATAATATGCCTGATTTGGATGTTTATAATTTTTATTATAATAAAGATATAATTCCTGCTTTTTTTCTTTAAATATTTCAATTGGAACATTTCTTATTACTAATTTATTTTTATATTTAGAGGTTGATAATTCTTTAGCTAAATTTATTTCTTTTATTACATTATTTTCAGGTATTGTTGAAGGTAAAATGACATAATCTCCTGCTTTTATATTGTCAGTTCTTTCAGAAATAATGCCTTTATTATTTAATACAAATATGCTATGACAGCCGGTTAATTTTATTTTTCTTCCAAATTCTAAGTCTAGTTGATATAATTCTTCGTTTACTTTATGTCTATATACATAATCTGCCTTTTTCCAATTTATTTTATAATTCTTATCAAATGCAGCTACTTCTATGTCATTAATATATACAGGTTTATTAGTTTCATTTTTGCCATAATACCTATCTATTACTTCACCTATCTTTCTTACTTTTACAATTCCATTTTGTTTATAGATTACAGGTTCTTCATAGTCTATACTCCCATCAGGTAAGCTTCCGTCTAGTAATGGTTCTGCATAACTTACATATCTTCCGCATTTTTGAGCCATTTTTTCTACAAATGCAGCCATCTCATGTATATCTTTATAGATCAGGTTTGTTCTTATGTTCCTATACTTTCTATGGACTACATATACAGGAGAGTTAAGTCCGTTGCACTCTACATCCTCTATGAAATAATCATTCATTAATGGTTCTAATTGGTTCATCCCTACAAAGTCTCTATAGATATAATACATTATTTTCAGGAATGAATCATTTGGTAGATCAATTGCTAATTCTGTCAATAATACTCTTATATTTTTTTCTAGATATATCAATACTGTATTTTTGTCTTTTACACTTATGAAACTTAGATTTATTAATTCCTTTACTCCATCCTCTAGTGTTTTCAATAATTCTTTTTCATTATCATTTAATACTGGCTCTTCTATTTGATATACTAATTCGCTGTTTTCATTATCCCATGATATTCTTGCAAATGTATATGGTGGTATTAATGGGTATCTTACATTCACCATCTTTGGGTCTTTAAATTCCGGCAGATCAGGCATTGATGGTTGTTCTATCTGGAATAATGATTTTTGATCTGATATTGGATTTATTTTTGAAGTGATATTTTTTACATCCTGTAATGGTTTTAGTATTGAAGAATTTGTTTGTGGTTTTTTGCTCTTTAATAACAAGATTATACTTGCAGCCATTCCAGCTGTCAGGAATACACCTCCGCCTATGATTCCTATTGTTTTTATATCCAATTTACCCTCTTTATTTATATACTAAAAAAGTAGATATTTGAATATAAACATTTCTATTTAAGTAGCATAACAAAAGAACTTGAAGTTCAAACATCAGATGTGTAAAGTTTATTTGACTTCAGATATTGATACTTTTATTTTTTTATTTTCAGCACCATCATTTCTTATTGCTAGATCTGTTATTCCTGTTATTGTTGTTATGCTTGGTAGTAAGTTTATGATATTCTTTGCATCTTGTGGATTATCAGAATATGATATCCATAATCTTACTTTATATCCATCTCCTGAGATCCATGTCTTTATTTTTAAATTTCCCTCTGATACTGCTGTAGCTTCCGATTCTGTCTTTCCAGGCTCGCTTAATGCTATCTTTGTGATATATTCCCATGTTATCTGTTCATCATCGTCATCTATCTTAAAATCCCCTTTTTTTATATCTACTTTTACTACTCTCTGTCCTCCTGGTCCACCTCTTACTACATCTCTTATGTTCTTGTCTAATACCTGGAATACTTCCTTTGTCTGTAATACCACATTCTTGTCTCTTAACTTATTTATTGCTGGTAATCCTGCTGCTAGTAATATTGAGATTATTATTATTCCTAATCCGAAATATAGAATTGCGCTAACCCATACATCTGCTTTTTTAGACTTCATAGTTTTACCATTAAAATAAATTAAATAAAAAATAAAATAAGAGATTTATACTTTTATTGTCTCTTCATTTTCACATATTTTCTTTTCACCTGAGTCTAATGTAGCTACAGGTCTTACATCAACACTGTTCCATATCTCACCAGCAGGTGCAGCACCGACAGGCAATATAAACTTAGCCTGTGCAAATGATCCTAATGATACTGGTACAGGTTCAGTTATAGGTCCTGTTGGTGTTATCTTAAGACTTGGATCAGGATCTGAGACATATGTTTTTGTTGTTCCCTTATCTGTTTTTGCTACAAATAAGAATCCTGAGATAGTTTTTTCATTCTGGTTCTTTGCTGTTATATCAATTGATGCAACTCCATTTTTTACAAAGCTATATTCAACATTATATCCTGTTGTGCATAATAAACTGAATTGTGATGTCTTCCCTGTCTCTGTTGTTGTTGTCTTAAATAATTGTGTTCCCCACTGTATTACTAAAGCTGCCAAGACTATTGTAAATCCAATAACTAGTACTGTAGCAATTAATGGTGATATTCCTTTCTTATTTTTATTATTCATTTTTCCTCCATGTTTTTATGAACTTGTGCATTGCACTTTTACACTATTGCTAGCGCATGTTTTTACTACTGAATTTTCTATTATTACTGGTATTAATTCTACACTTTCTAATCCAGCAGGAGCTCCTGTTATTCCTATTTTCTCTTCACTTCCTGCTTTGATATTATTAGGCAATAGTGGTGTTGGTCCGTTCTCCATTGCTATCCAGAATCCGTCTATTCTTTTCTTTCCTTGATTGCTTACTTGTAATGTTAATTCATTATTATTTACTATGCAGCTTGGTACTGTGAATTCTAATTCTGCTATATCATTTGGTCCGCACTGTACATCTCCTTTTTTAGCTTGCAGACTTAATGTTCCTGATAACCATAGGTATACCATTACTCCTAAAGCAACTGTAAATCCTATTAATAATACTGTAGCAATTAGAGGGCTTATTCCCTTTTTGTTTCTCATCCTCATTTTTTCTCTTACTCCTTTTATTTCATTACTTATTTAAAAGTTTAACTATTTGTTGTCCATTGTATATTATTGCAACGGCTACCTATATCTCCCAATTCCTCAGCAGGTTGTAATGTTCTTCCTACACTTGTTGCTATTGTATTGCATAGTTCTATTGGATTTATGTATAATACTTTTTTTGTGCATACTACATTCTGTTCTGGATCTCCAGCTTGTTTTTCAGGGTTTTTTATCCATGGTGTGATTTTTATGTTTGGATTTTTCTTGAATGATTCTATATCATTAAATGTGAATGCTATCCCTCTCTCTCCATCTCCTAATCCATTATAGAAATCCATTAAGTTCCCGCTAGTGTCTTTGCTTCCAGAAGGTTTTATCTCGCTCCCTATTGGTAATAAAGTATATTCCTGGCTCTGCTGTCCTGGTGCTGTTATTGTTAGTTTATGTATCGTGAATGCTCCTTTGTTCCTTAATTTTATTCCATGTATTATATAAGTGGCGTCATTTGCTTGCTCTAATCTTATTTTATTCTCTCCTGTAGTTTCATCTTTTATTGTATCATATGCTAAGGTTACACTGTCGCATAATGCTGTATCTTCTGCAAAACTCTCAAAATTGACTTGTTTTGTTTTATTTATTACATATGTAGAAACAAATGCTGCCATCGCAACAGTAAAAGCTACTAATAATACTGTAGCTATTAATGGACTCACACCTTTCTTTTTTCTCATTAAATATTTTAGAAGTAATCTATGTTTTAAATGTTTCTAAAAATCTAGATTAGAATCTCTTAATATCTGTGCTGCGTCAGGTTCTTTCTCTACTGTCCCTTTTTTTCCGCAGTTATGGCACATTTGTGGAATATCTAATCTCATTGTTCTTGGTGTGTATTTGAACCTGCAGTTTCTGCATACGAATGTTGCCATGGTTATAGACTATTGAAACTCCTTTATTAATTTTTTTATTTATTTTCTAGTATAATAATCTTAATATATTTATTAAAAAGTTTTATTTTATGCCAGCAGCTCAAGTTCCCAAGATTTCTTTAGATGTTGCTGTTGAATTATTTATATCGCCTATATCTCTATCTAATCTGAAAGGGTCTCGTTTTTTTAAAGATCCTTCTGAACTAGGTTTAAAATATGAAGAGAATATATTAGGTACTATTGATGGTATTAATCTGAGTTCTTGGTATATTCCGTCTAGAAGTGATAAAGCAATAGTCTTATGTCATGAACATGGTGGTGATAAGTCTCACATGCTGAAATATGCAAAATTCCTGAATGATTATGGTTTTAATATAATGATGTTTGATTTCAGGGCTCATGGTTCAAGTTCTGGAGAGTATTTCACTCATGGTTATTGGGAATGTGATGATATATCAGCTGTTGTTGATAACTTAGTCTCTAGAGGGATATATAATATTGGTGTCCTAGGAGTTTCTTCTGGTGCTGCAATCTCTGTATTATCATCTTCTGATAAGAGGATTAGAGCTCTTGTTGTTGATAGTATTTATCCTAGCATTGAATTCATGTTAAGAAAATGGATAGATGTTGAGGGTTTTGAAGTTGAAGATGATTATATTGATAATATACTTTACAGAGCCTCAGTTCTTACTGGCGCTGACTTTTCTTCACTTGATCCTATTGATTCTATAAAAAAGACTGATATTCCTATAATGTTTGCTCATGGTTCCAGGGACAGGTTAGTTCCTATTGATGAAGCAGTTAAAATTTATGCAAAGGCTAATGATCCTAAAGAATTTCTGGAGGTAAGAGGTCTTCACAACCATTATTTATTGAATGGAATCAATCTTCAATATGAATCAGCAGTTTCAAGATTTTTTTATGAAAATCTTAGGTAATGTTTTTATATGATAGAATATTTCTTAGTTTATGGATAATAAAAAAGTTGGTTTGATTTTCTTGGCTTTTGGTATTTTATTAGTTGGCATTTTGTTGGATTATAATTATATGAATTCAAATAAGTTTTATAGTTGTAATATTGATAATGAATGTCTTCCTTTAAACTCTGTTTTTACTATTACTAATATTTTCGTGGCTATCATATCATGTCTATTGACTTTAGGTGTTTACATGATAGGGTTTAGTAAAGGTGATGATATCTTGATTAAGAAGCTTGATGAGAATAATAAGAAGTTATCTAATGATGAGAAATTTGATATTTTATTCAAGGCATTGACTAAGGATGAGCAGGATATAATTAAGATTGTTAAGAATGAGGAGGGCATTACACAATCAACTCTTCGTATTAGGACTGATATGTCTAAAGCTAAATTAAGTTTTGTATTATCTGATCTTGAGAAGAAGTCTCTTATAATAAAAGAATTAAGTGGCAAGACTAATAAAATATTCCTTAAACAGTCTATTTGAACATTGAATAAACTATTTTTTGCTCCTTTAGTTAATCTAAGGCTTTTTATAAGATAGTTTCATAGGTTAATTATTTATATTAATTAGTTTTTTTAGTATTATGAATAAGAGATTTATTTTATATTGTTGTATGTTTTTATTAGTGATAAGTTCTGTGTTAGCTCTTGAACTCCCTAAGAATTTGCAATTGATAAGTGACTATAACAATACAAGAATCCAGTCATTATCATTATTGATAGCTTTTCTTGGTGGCATCCTTAGTTTATTATCTCCTTGTGTTCTTCCTTTACTTCCGGCTTTTTTTGCTTTTACTTTTAAGGAATCTAAGAATATTACTAAGATGACTTTTGTTTTCTTTTTAGGTTTGGCTTCTGTTTTTGTTTTATTTGGCGTTCTTTTCTCTTTTATAGGGACTATTTTATCTGATTACAGATTCTTGATTACTTTGTTTGCAGGAATAATTATACTTATATTTGGTATTATTACTATGTTCGGCAATGGTTTCTCTTTCATGAATTTTAATTACAAGCCTAAGAATAGTATTTGGTCTGTTTTTGTTTTTGGTGTTCTTTTCTCTGTTGGTTTCACTCCCTGTATTGGTCCTATTCTTTCAGCGATTCTTATTGCCTCTACAACTTTTTCTAGTACAGTATATTCAGCATTTCTTTTATTCAGTTACTCTCTTGGTTTTATTCTTCCATTGTTCATTCTCTCATTTTTCTATGATAAATATCATCTTGAAAAGAATATTATTTTCAGAGGTAAAGAATTTAATTTCGCAGGTTTTACTTTTCATACTCATAAATTTATAGCAGGTTTATTATTGATTATTTTAGGTATTATATATATTATTGATCGTGGAACTTATTTAGCTAATACTATCAACCCTTTCAATATCAAGGAATTATTTTATTTATATAATGATAAAGTGTTTAATTCAGGGATTAATTCAGTGTATGGTAATATTATTGGTGCTGTTTTGATTATCCTGGTCTTGTTTATCATAATCTATTTTATTAAGAGAGATAAAAAATGAATAAGAATATTTTGATAATAGTTATTTTAGTGCTTATTTTTTTAGTTGGCTGTTCTAAAACATCTTATGATGAAGGAGATTTAGTGTATAAGAATGTCTGTGAATCTAAAGGTTATGAATGGATGGAGATGATTGAAAAAAGGAATGATACAAAAATTTCTGAGAATATTTGTTTTGGTTGTATGGTTGATGGGAATCATATCTGCACTTTAGATGAATTTAATGAATTAGAGCCTCTGATTAAAAAATCTTAATTTCATGCTTTGTGAACGATTATAAACGTTTTTCTTCCTTTTTTTAATTAAATGAGGCATTTTTGATATAGTGTTTCCTACGTTATTTTTATATATAAGTATTAGTTTAATCATATTTATGAAAAAAGAGTCTTTAGAAAGATTGACACTTATAGCAGTTGTCATCTCAGCAATATTCCTGATTATTAACCAGTTTGTTATTGCTTCTTTAGATGGTTCTTCATCTTCAAGTATTTCATTCTCTGGCAAGACAGGATCTACTCTTGGAGTCGGGCTTAAGTCTGATGGTACTAGAGGTGTTATTGAATATCCTACTATTAGTGAAGTTCCTGATGTTGATAAAACTGGTGATGCTGTTCAGGATGCTTTGAATAAATATGTTCCGACTGGTACTCCTTGGTATGCTGATGATGTTGGTGTTAGTTTTGATGATCCTGTTAATTCATTAAATATTTGGGCTGAAGTTGGTGGTCCTTTAGGAGAAAGAGCTGGGGGAAGATTCTCTGGTTCAAAGACTATATGGGAAAAAGATTTGACTCCAGAACAGCAGGCTAGATATGAAAAATTAGTTTCTGTTGCTACTTGTGATTTTTGCTGTGGTTCACCTCAGAGACCTACAAGAGTTAACGAATGCGGTTGCTCTCATGCAGGTGCTGCTCGTGGTATTATAAAATATTTCATTCAGAATTACGGGGATAAATACTCAGATGAACAGATTTTAGGTGAAAGATCCAGATGGCAGACTTTATGGTATCCTGGACCTACTGTTAAATTGATTTTATCTGAATCTCCTGATGGTGAAGCTTCAGTTTCAGATTTATCTAAACTACCAAGTATGGTTGGTGGATGTTAAATATAATGGAGGAAATAAAATGAATAAGAATATTTTGATAGCAGTTATTTTAGTGGTTTTAGTTGCAGTTTCAGTTATACAGACTGTACAACTAACAAGTTTGAAGTCTAAGGTTTCAGATTCTGGTGTCTCTCTTAAGGGATCAAGTTCTAGTGTTTCAGTAAAGAACACGCAGACAACTACAAGTTCAAGTCTTGACAATCTTCCCAGCATGGTTGGAGGCTGTTGATTTTTTGGTGATTTATTATGGCAAAGAAAAACTCTCAAAAGAATATTCCTGTAGAACCTATGATTCATATCTTGATGATTTCATTAGTTGCTATTTTGGTTATTAATTTCTTTTTGATAAGTTCTTTGTCGTCTAATATTCAAGATAAAATTATCGAAGTTAAAGAATCTTCAAGACCTGGAGTTTTAGAATTGACTATAATAAATCCTGAAGATTGTGATGATTGTTATGATATTAATCAGGTTGTTCAGTTGATAAAGAAAGGTAAAGTGAATATTACTAAAGAAGAAACTTTAAGTTTTGAAGAATCCAGTGATTTAATTAAAAGATATAATATCGAAAAACTTCCTACTATTATTGTTAAAGGAGAAACTAATAAAACTGATTTGAGTTTTTTATCAAAGGTTGATGATGCTTATATTTTTACTGATGTTCCAGTGCCTAATTATAATATTAAAGATGAAAATATTGTTGGTTTGATAAAAGCAAGTATTATTCTCCCTTCAGATTGTAATGACTGTTTTGATATGTCATCTATTATTGATGAGTTCAAGTCTAGTGGTATTAAATTTGATTCTGTTAAAAAAGTTAATGAGAAAGATGCTGGAAGTTTAATAAAAGATTATGAGATAAACAGTCTTCCTGCATTAATATTATCTAGTGACGCTTCTGAGTATGCTATACTTAAGCAGGAATGGTCATCTTTTGGTCGTGTTGATGATGATGGAAGTTATATTTCAGAAGGTTATTTCCCCCCTTTCAAGAATTTGTCTACAAATATGATTGATGGTTTAGTCTCAGTTACTTACATTAATGATAGTTCATGTAAAGAATGCTATGATGTCAAAACTCATAAGAGGATTATAGAAGGTTTTAATGTTAAACTATCTTCTGAAAATACAGTTGATATATCAAGTTCTGAAGGAATGGTATTATTAAATAAATATAATATCACTAAAGTCCCTACAATTATTGTATCTAAGGATGCATTGTTTTATAAGAATTTTGTCAGGGCTTTCTCTCCTGTATCATCTAAAGCTAGTGATGGTTCATTTATATTTACTAAACCAGAGATTATTGGTGCTTATAAAGATTTGAATACTAATGAAATTATTAATCCTGAGAAAGCCTAAATACAAAGATATTTAAAGAAGGATTCAGCATTGATGATTATGGTTAAAAAGCTGGTGTCAAGAGATACTCCTTTAGCTGAAATTACTTTAAGAAGATACGAAAAACCAAATTTGGAAAATAGAAGAGATTTCATTAAAAAAGTTTGTTTATCTATAGGATTATTGCAGCCAGGTGATTCTAGAGATGTTATTGTTGATATTTTTCATGTATTATTAGATACTAAACAGGAACTAGATTCTGATACTATACAAAAATTAGTTATTGAATACAGGAAAAAATCAAAATTGGAATTGCATGGTATTGCTCAGTCTAATATTAGAAGACAGTTAAGGAGATTAAGAGAATTATTTTTAGTAGAAAAAATAAAAAATAGTTATAGGATTTCTGAGAATGAGAATTTACATGTCATTTTTGAAGAAAAAATTAAAAAGTTTTACTTGAATTCTATTGTTACAAGAGTTGAGGAATACTTTAAGGCTTTGAAATAATATATCAGAATAATCGTATTCATATAACTAAATGCATTAATGAATTTCAAAAGAAAAATGAAAAAAATTCCTAAAAGTTTAAAAAAGTGGTTCATGATACATTTCATAATAGACTATATCTTTGGCATACCGTTAATAATTTATCCGGATTATATATTAAAAATTTTTAATTGGACAACAATAGATCCAGTAGCTTCAAGGATAGTTGGAGCAGCTTTAATAGGGATAGGGAGTATCTCTTTCTTAGAAAGAAACGGGACAAGAGAGACTTACAAAGCATTGCTAAAACTAAAAATAATATGGTCAACACTAGCATTAGTAGGAATATTAATATCAATCAAAGAATCATCAAAAATGTTATGGTTTATATTTATTATATTTTTAATATTTAATATTATTTGGGTATATTATTATAAAATAATAAATTCAAGAGAATAATGGTCTATTAAAAAATGAACAACAAGAAGTATTATCAGTGCAAGGAATGCGGGTTATATTATCCGGATGAAAAATTCGCAAAAAAATGTTGGGTATGGTGTAAAAAACACAAAAGCTGTAATCTAAAAATAATAAAATATTCTGTAAAAATAATTAAAAATTAAATTTGTAAGAAGTGTATTATTAGTTTACACAGTTCTTTTTCTTTCCTTTAATATAATTATTTATATTCTCTATTGTTGTCTCTGTTATTCTCATTAATGCCTCTTTTGTATCATATGCTATGTGTGGTGTTATTATTACATTATGTTTTCTTAATATTTTATGATCTTCAGTTAATATTAGACTCTCATTTCTGTGCATATGTTTCTCTTTCATCATCTCATCTTCATCTTCTAATACATCTAATCCTGCTCCTGCTATTATTTCATTGTTTAATCCATAGAGTAATGCATTTGTATCTATTAATTGTCCTCTTGCTGTATTTATTATATAAGCACCTTTTTTTATTTTATTTATATTGTTTAAATTTATTATATGTCTTGTCTCTTCATTTAGTAAACAATGTAATGTTATTATATCTGATTTTTCTAATAAATTATTTAATTTTATATATTTGAATCCTAATTTTTTCTCTAAATTTTTATCTGTTGTATGAGAACATGCTATTACATTCATATCAAATGATTTTGCTATTTTTATTACATGTTGTCCTATATGTCCTGTTCCTATTATTCCTATTGTTTTTCCTTTTAAGTCAAACCCTCTTAACCCATTTTTCTTGAAATTGTCTTCTCTTGTCCTGTCAACAGCTTCTACTATTCTTCTGCTTAATGCAAGTATTAATGCAAATGTATGTTCTGCTACTGTATTCTCTCCGTAATATGGGACATTATAGACTTTTATATTTGAACAAGCATTAATATTGATATGATCATATCCTGTTGACATTGTCATTACTGCTTTCAATTTTTGTAATTTATTTACTAATTCATAATCAACATTATGATATATAAAAACAGCTAAAATTTCAGTATCTTTTATTAATTTTATATTACTATTATTTATCTCTTTTAAGAATTTTAATTTATGTTTTTTTAATTTTTCTTTAATATGCTTTTCTTGCCACTCTTCTAATCCTAAAAATGTTATTTTCATTTTATAACTTATTATAGATTAAACTAAAAAGTAATCCTAATATTGAGCCTGCTAATCCAGCAACTAAGCTTCCAACAATGAATTGAAGAATATTGAATGTTGTTACTGCATGATCGAATGTTGCCATATGCGCCCATTGCCAATAATTCATTAAACCGAATTGTAATAATATCACTGCTACTGCATGCATTAATAAAAATAATATTCCTGTTGTTATTGCAACCTTTCTAGAATCTAATTTGCTCATAATATCACCTTCTATAGTTTTAGTATTATTCCTTTTAATAAACCTTTCTTATTCAAACTTTATTTTTATATTGTCACAATCTTGTTTTATATTCTCACTTTCGCATGGTCTTATTATAAAATTTTTGTATTCATAATTCTCTGCTTCATTGATGTACATATGTACTTTTCCAGCTTTGCCATTGCACAAGTCTCCATTTTTCTTGTCCATTATCTGGTTTTCTGAGAATGGTATATTTATTGCATCAAAGAAATTCCCTAATGCAAGGTCTTCTTTTTTTGCTACATGTGATTCTATATGTATTACCTCATCATTATGTGAATGGAATGTTAAGCTCCCTTTTCTATTATCTTCAAAATCGTATCCTGTTGTGAAATCCTGTTTTTCTCCGCATAAGTATACTTCAAAATTAGCATGCCAGTGTACAGGACCTGACGTGTATGGCTCAAAGTCTTTTACTGGTGCTATAACAAAAGTATAAAATCCGTATATTATTAATATTAAGATAATTGTTGCTATTGAATATTTTATTATTTTCTTTCTTTTTGTTTTTTTGTTTTGTTCATCTTGATTATTAAATTTCTTTTCTTTCTTCAATTCTCTGAGATCATGTTTTGAAATTTTTTGTTCCATTAATATGATTTTATTTTCTTTATTTAATAAATCTTTTCATTGTTAAGTTTATAGTAGTTAAAAATTATAATTTTACTCTTCAATCTTGATTATAGTTAACTTAAAAGTTAAATCCTTTCCTGCTAATGGATGATTGAAATCTATTGTTACTTCCTCTTCTGTTACTTTTAATACTCTTGCTGGGAATTGTCTTTCTTCCACATTTACCATTAGCATCATTCCCTCTTTTAATTCCTTGTCTCTCTCTTTGTCTTTAGGAAATGTTCTTGATAAATCTTCTTTACTCTCTCCATATGCATCTGCTGCTTTTATTGTTACTGTTTTTGTCTCTCCCTCTTCCATTCCTATCAATGCACTCTCAAATCCTTTGATTAATGATCCGTTTCCTAATTGTACATGTAATGGTGCATATTCTCTCTCTTCTGCATATGCTCCTTCTTTTTCAGCTACTTCTTTTTTTGAAGTATCAAATAATGTTCCATCTTCTAGTCTGCCTTCGTAATCAACATCTATTGTAGAATTTTCTTTTACGACTTTCATGATTTTTGTGAAATGTGAAGTATTAATAAAGATTATTATTTTAGGAGCGCGTCTAATAATTAAATCTTTATAAATAATTTATTCATCTAAAAGTTTCAGATATCTATAAATTGTATCACTAAGATATTTAGGTTCTCTTCTTAGAAACTCACTTACAGCCTGTCTTGATATACCAAGTTGTTCAGCTAACCAGGTCTGAGTTTTACCTAGTTCTTTTAATCTTTTCAATAATTCATTTTTCTGTTCTTGTAATATTTCCCTATGAGAGGGGCCAATATAAACAAATTCATCGCTTTCTTCTTCTTTTTTAATCTCTTTTACATAAGTACATAATCTTGATTTCCTCTTAGCTATATTAAAATTATCTTTAGTATCACTTTCAGAATATTTTAGCTCAGGTATAAAATAGTCTCTAGATATATCACCTATAGTAATAGTAAAGAGGTCTCCTCTAGAGAAGATATAAGAAGCCGGATATGAATCTTTTGAGGAACATAAAGAACTTCCAGATATCATTCCATCAACATAATAGACTTTATCTTCAGTTCTACATAAATTTCCTCTCATATAAACAAAATGTCCGCTTTCTCCATCTCTTGTAATTTCTACCTTACAACCCAATTTCTTTTCTAGTGAGTTTAAATTATTGAGTATCATAATACTTACTAAAAGAAAAAACTTTATAAATCAAACGTTCATCCATTTATTTATCCGTTAACTACACGACGTAAGGATAGATTTATTATTGCGTCACTGAATGTCATGTTTGGTGTTGTAGTAGGGTTTATAGAATATGGAAAAACAAGAAGTATTGAATTCACTGAAACATTTAAGGGATAATACTCCTAAAAAGAAATTCTCTCAGGCTATTGATTTACAGATTAATCTTCAACAGTATGATATTAAGAAACAGGATAAGATTGACATGTTTATGGTTCTTCCTCATAAGAGAAATAAAGATTTTAAGATGGGTGCTTTTGTTGATTCTCAATTAGCTGAGCAGGCTAGGAAACTTTTCAATGTTGTTATTACTAAAGATGAATTCCCTAAATGGAATAATCAGAAGAAAGATCAAAGAAAATTAGCTGCTGAGAATGATATTTTTGTTGCTCAGGCTGAACTTATGGCTAATATGGCTGGTGTTTTCGGTAAGATTTTAGGTGCTCGTGGTAAGATGCCAAATCCTAAGGCTGGTTGTGTAGTTCCAGGTACTGCTAATTTAGAGCCTTTAGTTGCAAGATTAAAAAATACAGTTAGGTTAGCTACTAAGAATGATCCTATTATCAGATTATCTATTGGTGATGAGAAGATGAATGATGATGATCTTGCTGATAATATTTTAGCAGTTTATAATACTCTTATTTCAAAACTTCCCGAAGGTAAGAACAATGTTAAGTATGTTGGTTTAAAACTTACTATGGGTCCTTTATTCAAGATTGGTGCAGAGGTTAAGAAGAAATGAAACATAAAGCTCACGTATCACAATATAAGAAGGATGAATTAACCAGAGTAAAATCTCTTCTACAAAAATATAAGATTATTGCTATAGCTGATATGACAAGTATGCCCTCTGTTCAGTTGCAGAGATTAAGATCAAGTTTGAAAGGTTCAGTATTAATTACTATGTCTAAGGGTAGTATTATTAAAATCGCTCTTGAAGATTTAAAAGATAAGATAAAGAATATTCATGAATTAGAGACCTATGTTAGCGGTATGCCTGCTTTATTATTGACTAATGAGAACCCTTTCAAATTATCTTTTGCTCTTAAGAAGAATAAGAGTAAAGCTCCAGCTAAAGGCGGTCAGATAGCTCCTAATGATATCATGGTTCAGGCAGGACCAACTCCTTTCCCTCCAGGACCTATTATTGGAGAGTTAGGACAGATTGGTATTAAGGCAACTATTACTGAAGGTAAAGTTACTATCAAGGAAGATTGTGTTGTTGTTAAGGAAGGAAATGTTATTTCAACTCAGGTAGCTAATTTACTTACTCGTTTAAGTATTGAACCTATGGAGATTGGTATTAATGTTTTAGCAGCTTTAGAGAATGGTATAGTTTATGGTAAAGATGTATTATCAGTTGATGAAGAAGATTACAAGAAGAATATTGTTTTAGCTTTCAATAGCGCTTTGAACTTAGCTGTTAAGATTGGTTACACAACTAAGGGCAATATTAAGGTATTCATAACAAAAGCGACTAGAGATAGTAAGGCTCTTGCTGACTCTAAGAACTTGCTCTCTATAGATGACGGAAAAAAAAACTGAAAATTGAGGAGTCACCATTAGATAATAGTCATAAAGACAAAGTTCCAGTGATGGATAACTTTAAAAAAGAGGAAGATGTTGCACAGAGTATATTAAAAAAGTTGCAAGATCAAAAACTTGAGAAAGCAGAAAAAGAGGCAAACAAGCCTAGATGGGCTTTATGATAATACTTACGGAGGAAAACAAAAATGGAATATGTATATACAGCAATGTTGTTGCATTCAGCAAAACAACCTGTTAACGAAGCTAATGTTAAAAAAGTCTTAGAAGCAGCTGGTGTTAAGCCAGAAGAAGGCAGAGTTAAGGCTCTTGTTGGTGCTTTAGATGGTGTTGATATAGATGCAGCAATAAAAGAAGCAGCAGTAGTTCAAGTAGCAGCAGCTCCAGTTACTGGTCCAGCAGCTAAGAAGGAAGAAAAGAAAGAAGAGAAAAAGAATGATGAAGAAGCTGCAGCTGGTTTAGCAGGATTATTCGGTTAAATCTTTCTTTTATTTTTTTATTTATTTTTTTAGTATATGTTATAAGAATGATACTCAGATCATAAGATTTCCTACATGAATATTTCAGATAATATGATTCTTAATATGCAACCAAAATCCTTAAAAAGGCTCTATTTGTCATCATTATTATGAGTGCAGATTTAGAAGATTATAAACAGCTTCAGAGTTCTATTTCAGAATTAAGAACAAGACTTCATGATGTTAATGAGAAGAAAGAAGAATGGTTCAAGAAAAAAGAAGATCTTAAGAAAGAGATTAATGATCTTATAAAGGATATCAAGGAGATTAAGTCTGAAAAAGATAAGAAAAATATTGAACTTCATGAATTAAAAAAACAGCGTGACAATTATAATGATCAGGTTCAGGAATTGATTTCTAAAATAAAAAAGATTAATAAGGAAAAAGTTAAGAGTGTGAAGAAATATAATGTTAAAGTAGATCCATCTAGGATTCAGGAAAAGATTAATGAATTGGAAAAAAAAGTTGAGATTGAAGTCAATTTTGAGAAAGAAAAAAAACTGATGTTAGAGATAAATAAATTAAAGAAGACATATGGTGAAACATCTGAAATTAAAGAGATTGCTGATAAAGCTTCAGGTATAGATAAAGAAATTAAGGAAGCCCGTAAGAAAGCTGATGAATTCCATAAAAAGATTCAGGGAATAATAAAAGATTCTACTTATGATAACTTCATGGATTTATCTAATAAGATTACTGAACTGAAGAAAGTGCAGGAAGATGCTTTCCAGAAGTTTATTGATCACAAGAATGAATATTCTAAACTTAATATGGAATTAAAGACTAGATTAGATGAAGTTAACTTATTCAAGGATGAGATTAATAAAAATAAAGATCTGCAGAAACAGCTTCATAATGATAAACAGAGAAGGATGTTAAAGGAACAGTCTAAGCAAGTAGAAGAGAAGATAAAGTCAAAGAAGAAATTGACTACTGAGGACATTCTTAAGTTCCAGGGTTCTGAAGAATAAGTTTATCTGAAATATTTTTTGAAATAGCTTTTATTGAATAAGTATTTTATATCATCATATACTGGTACTGATTTTATTTTATAATATCTTACTAATAATATCCAAACTAATGCTATATATATCCCTGATACAAATTTCCAGAATGCCAGATGTATTATCTCAAACCAGTAGAATCCATAATTTACTGTCACGAATATTAGTATAAATATCCTTAAGAGGTTCATCAATAATATTAGGATACTCCCTATGAAAATAAGTTTTATTCTCTGCTTTAGTGTTATTTCTTTTGTCAATAATACTAATAATATTATGAGATAATATGCAGATGTTGCTATGCATGCCTCTATGAAACTGAATGGTATTCCGTTTATTACCATTACATCTGCTGATATTAATATAGGATTATAATACAATAATGTGATATAGCTTAATTTTAATGTTATTGGTGTTAATATCCATGTCAATAAGGATAGTGGTATAAAACATAATAAAATTCTTATCAATAAGGAATGTTCGTATTTCATTAAGATTTTATTTCAGTTATTAGTATAAATTAGTTTCGTTATCTATCGTAGCATTCTCTCAAGTTGTTCTAAATTTGGCTTAGGTTTTGTCTGCTTATTTCCATCACTTTCTGCATTATCTAAAGGTGGATTTAACTTTTCATCAATTTTTCTAAAAATACCTGAAACAACACCCAGCGAACTTTCTTCACTCACTAAAATAGCTCCATCACCATTTACGTAGTAAACATTTATAACATCAGATTGTTGCGGAGAACTTCTTCCTTCAGATTTCATTTTATTTAAATCAAATTGAAGTATATATTTACCCCATGGTTTTGCATCATATATTCCATGACTATCATCTAATTCATTTACATTTACCATAATAAATTAAATATAATAAAATATAAAAAGCTATGCAATAACTATTACTTTATGATTGTTGAATATATTATAAATATAATAATCCAGTTCATGTCTTATCTTGGTTATTTCGGTCTTTTCATATTGATGACTTTAGAGAGCATGATTGCTCCGATTCCATCTGAAGTTGTTATGCCATTTGCTGGTTTCTTGATTGCTGATGGTAAGTTTACTTGGATTATGGTATTGGTTTTTTCTTCTCTTGGATCTTTATTTGGCTCATTGTTATCATATTGGATTGGTTTGTTCGGCGGTAGAAAGTTTATTCTTAAGTTTGGCAAATATCTTTTCTTAGATGAAGGACATCTCAGATGGTCTGAGGACTTTTTCAATAAGCATGGTGAAAAGACTATTTTCATCTCAAGATTTATCCCTATTGTCAGGCATCTGATCTCTATTCCTGCAGGTATTGGCAGGATGCATCTTAAGAAATTTATTTTATATACAGTTTTAGGTGCTTCTATTTGGAATATGTTCCTTGTTTATCTTGGTTTTAAATTAAAGCAAAGATGGGAACTGATTCATGAGTATTCATCACAATTGGATATTATTGCTGGTATAATATTAATTCTAATTATTGGATATATTATTTACAAACACCTAAAGCATAAGGGATATAAACAGAATTCTTTATAATAATTTTATGAAGAAAGAGTTAGTAATAATTATTGTTTTATCATTTCTTACAATATTATCTTTTCCTTTTGATAATAGTTTCTCAAATTTTATAGTAGAACATAGAACACCAATACTTGATAGTTTTATGACTTTTATTACTTTAGGTATTGTTGATATGATAATATTATTTTTATTAGTTTTATTTATTTTCTTTAAGGATAGGGATTTGAAAGAGGTTTTTTTGTTGGTTTTAATTATATTTGTTACACTTTTTATTAGTTCAGTTTTAAAGTTTATTATAGCAAGACATAGACCTGATGTTGTCCATCTTGTAAAGGAATATTCTTTCTCTTTCCCTAGTAATCATTCTAGTGCTGCTTTCTCAGCTATTCCTTTGTTCTTTAAAGAGAATAGGACTATAGGATGGATTTGGTTTATTATCGCTGTTGTCATAGCTTTTTCTAGAATTTATACTGGTGTTCATTATTTATCTGATGTTCTTGCAGGTGCTTTACTTGGTTATGTTATTAGCATATCTATAATTAAATTAGATGATAGATATAAGTTTACTAAAAAATTAGTATGAGTCAGGCTTGTCAGAATTCTGTAAAGGTTCAGAATTTCCAGTATATGTATTGTTAGAATATCCGTGGTAATCATCATCTTCTAATGTGTCAAGTAATGACTTTGATCTAATAGAAGAGGAGTCATCTACTATTTTACCATGTTTAATAGTTATTACACGCTCTATGTTATACATTGTCATGGTTTCATGGGATTTATCTTTTATTTATTAAATTTTCTATCACCTATATTCAACCATGATAATTCTATTAATATATAAATTTAGGGTATATAAAACACAAATTGTCGTCTATACTTTTACCAAAAGCTTTATTAATATGTGTTTACTTCTTAATGATAACAAATTAGTATATTTGGGGGTAAAATCATGAAAAAGTTATTATTGTTATTAATATTCGTATTAGTATTTTCATATACAGCTTCAGCTGCTCTGACTGTTAACACAGCAGACATATCAGGAGTAGAAGCAGGTTCAGACTTATTACTTAGTATTACAGTAGGTTCAACAGCAGAGACATTCCAGAATGTTGATGTTAGAGCAACAATACAAGGAACAGCAGCAGTAGTTACTGGTAGTGTTTCAAATGTAGCACCTAATAGTGCACAGACAGCTAGTTTAACTTTAAGTGTTCCATCAGATATTACTCCAGGCACACATACTGTAACAGTTACAGCAACTGACAGGGCAAACGCAGCAAATACAGTTAATACTCAAAAAGGGTTCAATGTTCTTCCAAGAACAACAGTAGAAGTTTCACAAAATTCTGCAGTTATACCAACTCTTGCATTAAAAGCAGTTCCTGGTGATCTACAGACAATTTCATACACACTAAAGAACACAGGAAATGTTGAATTATCAAATATTAGATTAAGCACAGAATTCAGTTCATTAGAAGATAATGATGACAACTTAATAAGATTGACTTTCACACCATCAACAATAGCTTCATTAGCTCCAGGAGCATCAAGAAGTTTTACAGTACAGATGGATGTTGATTCAAGTTACGAAATTAAAGATTTAAGTGGCAGTTTAGTAATTTCAGCTAACATACCTAATGGAGTGGCAGATTTGAGAGTTCCAATATCTATCAGCATATTACCTAGTGCTTGCAGTTCATCCTCAAGGGATAATAACATTCAGTTAGATATCACAAACCCAGATGATGATGAAGAATTAGAACCTGGTGAAGAGTTTACAGCAGTTATTAATGTTGATAACAGAGATAGTGATGATCAAAGAATAACAGTTGAAGCTGTATTATATAACACAGAAAAAGATAAGAGAGTCACAAAGCAGAGTAAGACAATAAAAGTAGATGGTAAAGAAGATGAAGATTTCACTTTTGACTTCACTGTTCCAGTAGATACAGATGATGATGATTCATACTCTATTTTTGTAAAAGCTTATCAGAAAGATGATGAAGATATCAACTGTGTTAATGATGATGTTAGCATTGATGTAGAAGTTCCAGAACACAAATTGGTTATTGAGAGTTTCACTTTCTCACCTACAAATGCTGTATGCGGTGAAAGTGTATATGGAACTGTTGCATTAAGAAATTTAGGTGCATCTGATGAGAGAGTTACTTTAAGTGTTGTTAACGATCAGTTAAAGATTAGCCAGACATCAGGTACTATAACTGTTGATGAAGACAGGAATAAGAATTTCCAGACTGCAACATTCAGTTTCACTGTTCCTGCAAATGCTAAACAAGGAACATATAATATAGAAGCTAGAGCTAATTATGGTGGTTTAGTTAAAGCTCAGAGTCCTTTGACAGTTACTTGCGGTGCAGTACAAGAGACTACTGGAACATCAACACAGCCTACTGCAGTTGCAAATGAACCTGGTACAACAGATTACACTCCAGATGAGAGCATTTTCGACAAATTCAATAGTCTTGAAGTGCCTTTATCAGTTTGGGTGATGCTTAATGTATTACTTGGAGTATTGGTGATTGTAGCAATTGTCTCTCTATTCAGGAGACGTTAATTTTTTATTTTTTTAATAATAAAATAAAGGAAAAATTATAAAGATGATAAAAAAGAAAAATAGATTAGGAGTTTTGCCATTAGTTGGTTTATTAATAGGTTCTGGATGCAGTGAAGAATTTAAATCAAAATTTGATTTAAGTCGTGAAAAATTAAGCCTAACGGGAAAAGTAATTAATGTTAGATCTGTTGAATTATCTGATTTAAATAAAACATCTTCAATTTATGTTAATCTTGCATTAGATTTAGATAAATGCCAATCATGTTCCAGATTAGATAAAATATATCACTATGATGACTACCAACTTGCAGTAAATTTATCTTTAAGCCATGCAGATATTCCAGAACTAAAAAGTGGATATATTGTTAGGTTTAGTTTATATGAAGGATATGTTAAAACAAAAAGAAAAGATAGTGCCGGTAGAACCTTACTATGGCTTAATGAATCTCCGTTAAATGCAAAATTAGAAGCTTACACTCCAAAAGAAATTGAAAGATAATAATATATTTTTTTAATAATTTTTATATACTTCTTTATTTTATTCTAATCTATGAATTTTAATGATAAAGTCTATAGATTATGTAAATTGATTCCTAAAGGTAAAGTCTCAACATACAAAGAGATAGCTAAAGCTTTAGATAGCAGAGGATACAGAGCAGTTGGTAATGCATTAAATAAGAATCCTTATGCTCCTGTTGTTCCATGCCATAGAGTTGTATCTTATAGTTCTCATTTACATGGATTCCTACATGGTTTAGCAGCTAAAAGAAAGCTTTTAGAATCTGAAGGCATTAAGATTAAAAACAATAAAGTTATTGATTTTGAAAAGGTTTTATTCAGATTTTAATAAATAAGAGGGCAGGGAGGGACTTTCATTAACTTTTTAGTTTTTGCCGAAGCTTTTTTCTAAAAAGATTCAATTTTGAACCCCCAATCTGTTGCTGTCTTCTTAACAACTGCAGGCAACTGCCTTACGGTTTGGCCACCTGCCCTTTAAGATTTAAAATTAAGATTTATTATTAAAGTTTTCCCTCAAGACCTTTTCTCTCTTTTTCTAGTTCTTTTAATGCTTCCTCTCCATAATGATGTTGTATAGACTCTATAGGCAGTTTTCTGGATAATGATATCATATTAAGCATCTTGTTTGTATAAGAACCAGCCAATAAACCAATAGCTATTACCAGATACATAGGTACACTATTCAGATGATAATTCAATATTGCATCTCTGACTTGTGGTCTCTCAAACATTGCTGAATTATGATATCCTTTGTAAGTATGATATAAAGCAGGTATTAATGGAATTAAAGTAGAATATAATAAGTATCTCCACGCTATTAATGGATTTTCTGTATATCTTGACAAAATTCTTTTCTCATCTTCTGTTACATTATCCCCTAATATTGGATATTCATTCTCTCCAAGTCTTAAAAATGTTCTATTATCTTTTCTCCAATAAGAATTATCTGCATCTGTCCTGTATCCAAGATTAAATAAGAATTCTCCTGTTGGACTGTTTTTCCAGTCATGTTTCCTTTTTGATAGTTTTTCTAGAAGTTTTCTGTACTTTAATGGATTTCTTGCCATGTTTTTTTCATATAGAAAGCTTTTAAAAGAATTACTAATTGAAGTTTTTTATGGGCCTGTAGCGCAGCCTGGAAGAATATTCATTCAGGAAATTTTGGGTACATAGCGCATCTGCCTTCTAAGCAGAGGGTCGTGGGTTCAAATCCCATCAGGCCCGCCATTTATTTTTTTAATACCAATATATTTATAACATAAATTATTTCTATAAATTTATGGGTTTACTCAATCATTTATTTAGGAGTGATAAAGATGTTAAAAAGGAATTGAAATTAGATGCTGAAAAACGTCTTCTATTATGGAGAGAACA